>Ga0272449_1000028_pt1 | contig 227375 bp, 240 predicted proteins | sample YNPCB0241_FD_198679 | JGI IMG/M metagenome (GOLD analysis project Ga0272449, IMG submission 198679) | Hot spring sediment microbial communities from Yellowstone National Park, WY, United States - YNP-CB-024-1 | ecosystem: Environmental > Aquatic > Thermal springs > Hot (42-90C) > Sediment... | reverse complement strand
GGGTTCTACCCGAAGTCGCCGGGAGCCTTAGGGCAGGCGCCGAGGGTAGGGCCCGTGACTGGGGCGAAGTCGTAACAAGGTAGCTGTACCGGAAGGTGCGGCTGGATCACCTCCTTTCTAAGGAGCAACCAAGCCCATTCCCGCGCTTTCAAGCCCCTGCACAACCGGCGCAAGAAACCCCCCGTTAGGGGGGTTTTCCTTTTGGGGCCCCTCCCACACGGGAGGGGCCTTGGGCTTTAGAAACCGCGAACGTTCAGGAAGGGTTCGGGGTGGGGATGGCCGGAGGTGTTGCTCCAGGTGTGGGTGCTCTCGGCGTTTTGCAAGAGGGTTCCCTTTACCTGCTCTGGGGTGTAGCTGGGGTAGCGGGAAAGGACCAAAGCGGCAGCGCCCGCCACGTGCGGCGTGGCCATGGAGGTCCCGCTAAGGGTGTTGTAGGCGCTGGTGGAGGTATGCCACGTGGAAAGGATGGAAACGCCCGGCGCCGCCAGGTCCACATCGGGGCCGTAGTTGGACCAGGAGGGCCAGTCGTTTTGGCTATTGGTGGCGCTCACGGTGATGACCTCGTCGTAGGCGGCGGGGGTGTGGTTGGCGGCGTTGTCCCCCTCGTTGCCGGCGGCCACCACCACGGTAATCCGGTAATCGCAGACCGCCTTTTGAATGGCGTTGTGGAAGGCGTCCTTGGAGCGGATGGCGGGGCAGTAGAGGCCGTCTTGGTCATCGGTGCCGCTACCCCCTAGGCTCATGTTCACCACCTTGGGCTTGCCCCCGTTGTTGTGGGCGATGGCCCAGTTGAGGCCTTGGACGATGCCGCTGATGGAACCCGAGCCGGAGCCCGAAAGCACCTTCACGGCCCAAAGTTCGGCGGCGGGGGCCACGCTGAGCACCCCCGCGGCGTTGTTCACCGCCGCGATGGTGCCCGCCACGTGGGTGCCGTGGCCGTTGTCGTCGTCGTAAGCGGCCCGGCAACGTCCCCGGCACTTCACCACGGCGTAGCCGCCCTTGAGGTTGGTGAGGTCCTCGTGGCCCACCTTGATGCCGGTGTCCAATACGTAAACGGAGACGTTGGCGCCTTTGGCGGTGGTGGTGGGGGCGCCGATCCGCTCCACGCCCCAAGGCACGGTCTGGCCGTAGGCGCGTACCTCCCGGTCGGGGGTGAGGGCGTAGACCCGGGGGTCTTGGGCCAGGCGGCGGGCCCGGGCCTCGGGGAGGTTGCGGAGAATGAAGGCGCTTAGGGCCTCGAGGTGGTCCTCCGCCGGGATGGCGAGGCCGTGGTCCCCTCGCCGAGGCCTTGGGGCGCCAGGCTCCCTTGTTGCTGGCAGGCGGCGAGCGCCAATAGGCCTAAACCCAGGAGGCCGATGCGAGCCTTCATACACCCTCCTCGTAGGTACGCCCCCTACGCTAAGGGCCCAAGGGCGGGACGTCAAGACCTATAGTGGGAAGCATGGACTTCCTCTCGGCCCTAGAGCGCCCTCCTTTGGTCCTGGGCGTGGACCCAAGGCCGGAGCTGCACGGGCCCAAGCCCCTTGTCCACCTGCGCCGCTACGCCCTGGAGCTCTTTGAGGCCCTGGCGGAAAGCCTGGCGGCGGTGAAGTTCCAGCTGGCCTTCTTTGAGGCCTTGGGCCCTGAGGGGATGGCGCTCCTTTTTGAGCTCGCCAGCGCCGCCCGGGTCATGGGCCTGCCCGTCCTCTTTGACGGGAAGCGGGGGGATATCGGCTCCACGGCGGAGGCCTACGCCGAGGCGTACCTAGACCGCTTTCCGGGTAGCGCCCTCACCGTAAACCCCTACCTGGGCCTGGACGCCCTTGCCCCCTTTTTCCGGGCGGCTATGCGGAGCGGGGGTGCGGTGTTTGTTCTCGTGAAAACCTCCAATCCGGGCTCGGGCTTTCTCCAGGACCTTGCCGTGGAGGGTAGGCCCCTTTACCTTCACCTGGCGGAGGCTTTGGCCCGGGAAGGGGAGGCCTTGCGGGAAGGCCCTTGGAGCCGGGTGGGGATGGTGGTGGGGGCCACCTACCCTGAGGCCGTGAGGGCGGTGCGGGACGTGGCGCCCCACGCCCCCTTGCTCCTCCCCGGGGTGGGGGCCCAGGGGGGAAGCCCCCTAAAGGGGAAAGGCCTCCTCCTGGCCGCAAGCCGGGCCCTCTTTTACCCCGGGGGAAGGCCGGACCTGGAAGGGGCCCAGGAGGCGGCCAAAGGGCTCCTTTCCGCTTTGGTAGAGTAGGGGGGATGGAGGTCCTGGACCTTTACCGGAGGACAGGGGCCCTTTTGGAAGGGCACTTCCTCCTGCGCTCAGGGGTACACTCCCCCCTTTTCCTCCAGTCGGCGGCCCTCCTCCAGCATCCCCTTTACGCCGAGGCGGTGGGGGAGGCCTTGGGAAAGACCTTTGAGGACGAGAAGGTGGACTTCGTCATCGGCCCTGCCATGGGGGGGGTGATCCTCGCCTTCGTGGTGGCGCGGGCCTTGGGGGCCCGGGCCCTTTTCGCCGAGAAGGACGGCCAAGGGGGGATGACCATCCGCAAGGGGCTTACCCTGAATCCAGGGGAGCGCTTTCTAGCGGTGGAGGACGTGGTGACCACGGGGGAGAGCGTGCGGAAGGCCATCCGGGCGGCGGAGGCCCGGGGGGCGGTGTGCGTGGGGGTGGGGGCCATCGTGGACCGAAGCGGCGGCCAGGCGGCCTTTGGCGTTCCCTTCCGCGCCCTAGCCCGCCTCCAGGTGCCCCAGTACCCCCCCGAGGCCTGCCCCCTGTGCCGGGAGGGCGTTCCTTTGGAGGAGGTCTAGGTGGCCCGCTTCCTTGCCCTTTGGCTTTTCCTTTCCTTGGCCTGGGCCAGGACGGAGGTGGCCCAGGAGGCAGTGGCCGCCTGGCTTGAGGGGAAGCTTTCCCCGAGGCTGGAGGAGGTCCTCCGCGCTCCCCCTGAAGAAGCGCCCAAGCTCCTTGAGCGCTATGCCCTCTTCCCCCCTCCCCCCAAGGGACTTTCCGTGAACCGGGAAAGCCCGAAGGTGGAGGGCAACCGGGTCCTCTTCCCCGCCGCCCTGGGGGAGGAGGTGGGGGAGGTGGTGGTGGTCTTGGAGGGGGAGGAGGTGCGGCGGATCTACTTCCGCCCGGAGGGCCTCGCCTTGCCCGCCTACCTCCTCACCCCCGTGGCGGGGTGGGGGTTTTTGCTCCTGAGCCTCTTTTGGGGCTTCCTCCTCCGGCAACCCTCCCCCTTCCGCGCCTGGTTCCTGGAGGCCTTGGCCCTCCTTAGGGAGCATAGGGGGCTTTACCTTTTCACCAACCTCTTCCTCTATGGGCTTTTCGCCCTGGGAAGCCTCCTGGCCTACGGGATGCCCGAGCTGGCCCGGGCGGTGCAGGTCCTCTTCGGGGGGGCCCTCGAGGCCATCGGCCTAGAGGGGGCCATGGGGAAGGGGGTCTTGGTCCTGGCCGGGGTGATCTTCCACTGGAATTTCAGCCAGGGCCTCTTCCTCACGGGGTTCATCCCCGCCCTCTTTCTCGGCCTGCCCGTTCTCCTCCTCAACGCCCTCCGCTACTTCGCCTTCGGCTTCGCCCTATCCCCGGCCGTCCTTGGGCCCACCTTCCTCCCCCACCTGCCCACCCTCCTTTTGGAGCTCCAGGCCTACATCCTGGTGACCTTCGGCGGGCTTTACCTCCTCGCCAAAACCGCCCGGGGGGAAGGCTACCGGCGGGGGCTTAGGGGGCTCCTCCTGAGCTTCTACCTGGGGGCCTTCTTCCTCCTCCTCGCCGCCTGGTACGAGGCCTGGGAGGTGAGCGTCCTCCTATGAAGGTGGCCATCCTGGGTGCCGGGGCCTGGGGCACGGCCCTGGGGGTCCTTCTGGCCAGCAAGGGCATCCCCACGGCCCTCCTCGCCCGGAGGCGGGAACACGCCGAGGCCCTCCGGGCGCAAAGGGAGAACAAGGACTACCTGCCGGGGGTGGCCCTGCCCGCCTACCTCTACCCCACCCACGACCCGGAGGAGGCCCTCTCGGGGGCGGAGTTCGCCGTGGTGGCCCTTCCCTCCAAGGCCCTGGATACCCTAAAGGACCTTCCCCGGGCTCCCTGGTACCTCTCCGCCACCAAGGGGCTTTTCTTCCGGGAAGGGGCCCTCCTCACCCCAAGCCAATGGGTGGCCGCCCTCACGGACCGGCCCGTGGCCGCCCTTTCGGGGCCCAACCACGCGGAGGAGGTGGCCCGCTTCCTGCCCACGGCCAGCGTGGTGGCGGGGCCCGAGGCCCTGGCCCGGCGGGCGCAGGAGGTCTTCCATAGCCCCACCTTCCGCGTCTACACCAGTGCCGACCTCCGGGGGGTGGAGCTTTGCGGGGGCCTCAAGAACGTGCTCGCCCTGGCGGCGGGGATGGTGGACGGGCTGAGGCTTGGGGACAACGCCAAGGCCGCCCTCCTCACCCGGGGCCTTAGGGAGATGGTGCGCTTCGGCACCGCCCAGGGAGGGGAGGAGGCCACCTTTTATGGCCTTGCGGGCCTGGGGGACCTCCTCGCCACCGCCTATAGCCTCCACTCCCGCAACCGGGGGGCGGGGGAACGGTTGGTGCGGGGGGAGGCCCTGGAGCGCCTCGAGGACCGGGGGGTGGTGGAGGGGCTCTACGCCGTGAAGGCCCTCATGGCCTGGCGCCAAAGGGCGGGGGTGGAACTCCCCATCGCCGAGGCGGTCTACCGGGTGGCCTACGAGGGGCTAGACCCCTTGAAGGCCCTTTCCGAGCTCATGTCCCGGGAGCCCAAGGCGGAAGGCTAGAAGATTTCCGCCAGGAAACCCAAGAGGGCCGTGCGGAAGGCCTTGGGGTTTTCCAGGTTGGCCAGGTGCCCGGCCTCGGGCAGGATGAGGGCCCGGGCATCGGGGAGGGCTTTGGCCAGGCGCTTGGCCTCCTCTACTGGGGTGAGCGCATCCTCCTCCCCCACCAGGACCAGGGCGGGGCGGCGCATTCCGGGGAGGAGGGGCGTGGAGTCGGGCCTTTCCGCCAGGGCCTTCAGGCTTTCCGCCACCGCCTCGGGGGTGGCCTGGAGGATCAGCTCCCGGGCCCTCGCCGCCACCTCGGGCTTCTCCGCTTGGGTGGTACGGCCCAGGTGGCTTGGGAGGAGGGCTTCGGGCAGGAAGCCCACCCCCTCCGCCAGCACCCGCTCCCTTAAGGCGTAACGGTTCCGCTTGGCCTCCTCGGTGTCGGGCCCGGAGCGGGTATCCGCCAGGACAAAGCCCAGGAAGCGCTCGGGGGCCTTCCGCCACAGCTCAAAGATGAGGTAGCCCCCCATGGAAAGCCCCACGAAGACCGCCTCCTCCAGCCCCGCCTCGTCCATCTCCTTTAGGACCTTCTCTGCCGCCTGGGGGAGGTTTAGGCCCAGGTAATGGGGGGCGAGGACGGGAAGCCGCCCCCGGAAGTGGGCCACCTCCCCCTCCCACATCTTGGGGTTGTAGGGGAAGGCGTGGAGGAAAACCAGGCCCCTCATGGCCTTCAGCTTATCCCGAAGCCTCCGCGGGCTCCCCTTCTAGCCCCAAGGCCTTGAGCCGGGCCACCAGGGCGGGGTCCTCCACCACCACGAAGTTCTCCTTGCCCCGGGACTCCGCCCTAAGCTTCCCTTCCCGGGCCGCCTCCTTCCAAGCCTCCATGAGGTCGGGGTGTTGGAGGAGAAGGGGCGTCACCTTGTGGGCGGGGTAGCGCCTCACCGCAGGGCCTCCTCGAGGGCGTGCCAGGCCAGGGTGGCGCACTTCACCCGGGCCGGGAGCTTGGCCACCCCCTGGAGGGCCAGGAGGTCTCCCAGGGCGGGGTCGGGCGGGGCCCCCTCCACCACCATGGCCTGGAACTTCCGGGAAAGCTCCAGGGCCTCCGCCACCTTCTTCCCCTTCACCGCCTCCGTCATCATGGAGGCGCTGGCGGTGCTGATGGCGCACCCCTGGCCCTGGAAGCGGATGTCGGCGATGGTGTCCCCCTCCAGCAGGACCATCACCTCCACCTGGTCCCCGCAGGAAGGGTTCATCCCCCCCGCCCGCCTGCTGGCCTGGGGCAGGACCCCGAAGTTCTTGGGGTGCTGGTAGTGCTTCAGGATGGTTTCCCGATAAAGCTCGTCAAGGACGCTCATTGACCCTACTTTACTCCGCCTCCCCCTCCTCCAAAAGGGGAAGGCGTACCCGGAAGACCGTGCGCCCAGGCCGGCTTTCCACGGAGATCTCTCCCCCGTGGGCCTTGGCGATGGCCTGGGCGATGGCTAGGCCCAACCCTACCCCTCCCCCAGGCCCCCGGGCGAAGCGCTGGAAAAGCCGGGGGAGGAGGTCCTCGGGGATGCCGGGCCCTGTGTCCTCCACCTCCAAAAGGGCCAGGCCCCCATCCCGCCGAAGGCGCACCCATACCCCCTCCTTCCCGGCGGCCCGTACCCCGTTGGCGAGGAGGTTCCTGAGCATCTGCAGGAGGCGGTCGGGGTCCCCGAGGACCTCGGCGCCTTCCCCTTGGAAGGCCACCCCGTACTCCTGCGCCGCCTCCTTGGCCAAGGCCTCCAGGTCCACGATGTGCAGGTTAAGGCTCCAGCCCGCCTCTCCCCGGGCCAGGGCCAGGAGGTCCTCCACCAGGCGGCGCATCCTTTCCGCCGTGGCCCTGGCCGTCCTTAGGGCTTCCTCGTCCTGAGGGTTTCGGGAAAGGCGGTCCAGGTGGCCGAGGAGGACCGTGAGGGGGGTTCTGAGCTCGTGGCTCGCCTCGGCCAAAAACGCCCTCTCCCTTTCCTTGGCCTCCTTTAGGGCCTCCAGAAGGCCATTCACCGCCTTTACCATGCGGCCGAACTCGTCTTGGGGGAGGGTGAGGGGTACGGGCTCCAGGCGCTCTGGGTTCCTTCGGGCGATCTCCCGGGCCGCCTCCTCCAGGGGGCGGGCCGCCAGGCGCGCCGTCAGGTAGACCAGGCCCACCCCGACGGGAAAAAGGAGGAAGAAAGCCTCCACCAGGGAACGCCTGAGGGCGGCCAGGGCCAGGTCAATGGGGGCCGTGTCCTGGGTGAGGACCAGGAGGCCCAAGGGGGTACGCGCCCAGGCGGCGGCGAAGCCTTCCCGGAAGGTGACCCGGGGGGTTTCCCCCGCACCCCGAAGCGCCTCCGGCTCCAGGCGGTGTTCCGGCCGGGTGAGGAGAAGGGGTTCCCCGTCCTCCGCGTAGAGGTGCAGGTACACGCCTCCCGTGGCGATCAGGCTTCCCGAAAGTCCCTTTTGGTAGGCTTCCGCTGCTTTTCTGGCGTCCTCGAGGAGGCCGCGCTCCAGGTGGCCCCTTAGGGCCCGCTCCACCCCCCGGCCCGCCAGGTAGAGGGCCCCCACCAGGAAGAGGAGCCATAGGAGGCTAAAGGAGAGGAAAAGGCGCAGGCGGAAGGAAAGGGGAGGCATGGGGTATTAGGCTTCCTCGTCCCCTTTGCCCGGGCGCACGGCGTAGCCGAGGCCCCGCACCGTGCGCAGGTAGCCGTAGGCCCCCACCTCCCGGAGCTTGGCCCGGAGGTTGGCCACGTGCACGTCCAGCACGTTGGACTCCCGGCCCAAGGGGCGGCCCCAGATCTTCTCCTCAATCTCCTCCCGGGGGAAGACCCTTCCTGGGCGGTGCATGAGGAGGTGGAGGAGGTCAAACTCCTTGGGGGATAGCCGCACCTCGGTCTCCCCGAAGAAGACCTGGCGCCGTTTGGGGTAAAGCGCAAGCCGGCCCACGGCGAGGACCTCGCTCCCCCCCTTATGGCGGAGCTGCACCTGGATGCGGGCAAGGAGCTCGGCGGGGTGGAAGGGCTTCACCAGGTAGTCGTCCGCTCCCTCGGAAAGGAGGCCCACCTTGCGCTCCACGGCGTCCTGGGCGGTGAGGACCAGGATGGGGGTGTCGTCCGTGGCGCGGATGCGCCGGGCCACCTCCGCCCCGTCCAGGTCAGGAAGGCCCAGATCCAAGACCACCAGGTCGGGCTTTTTCTCCCGGTGGCGCACCAGGCCCTCCATGCCGCTTTTGGCCCACTCCACCTGGAAGCCCGCCTCTTTGAGCTCCAGCTCCACCAGCCGGGCCACCTCGGGGTCGTCCTCAATGAGCAGGATGCGCTTCATGGCCAAAGCCTTTCCGGGGGGGTGAGGCCGTATACCTCCTTGAGGAGCCTGAGGAGGCTCACCCTTTCCCTTTCCGCAAGGAGAAGGACATCCCCCCGCTCCGCCACGCCCAAGAAGGCCCTGGGCTTCTCGCCGGGGAGGGCGAGGAGGAGCTGCACCTCCTGCCCGGGCCTGGGGGGCACGGGGGAGGAGAGGGGAAGCAGGCGCCTGCCCTCCACCCGCCAAGCCCCGTGGAGGGTACGCAGGTCCTGGGAGAGGAGCCTAAGCTCGGTCCCCGGGGGCAGGGCGGGGCCCAGGAGGGGGGGCAAAGCGGCCAGGGCCGCACCGAGGAGGAGAAGCCAAGCCCAAAGGCGCATCTTCCCCCATTTTAGGGAGAGGGCTCCGCCCTTTGTGGGAGGGAGGTTAAGGGGCCTGAAGGTTTTTCGGGCAGGAGGAAGCCAGCGGAAACCACGTACTTGAGGGCGTCCTCCACGCTGATCTCCAAGGGGATCACCTCCTCCGTGGGCACCAGGATCACCATGCCGCTGGCGGGCACGGGGCTGGTGGGCACGAGGACGGCGGTGTACCCCTCGGGCAAGGGGGGCAGGCGGCTTCCCACGGGCTGGACCACGAAGCACAGGGTGTATAGCCCCCGCCTGGGGTACTCAATGACCGCCGCCCGGCTGAACTTCACCTCCTTCTGCCCGAAGAGGGTGTGGGCGATCTGCTGCACCGCCTTGTAGATGTCCCGCACCAGGGGGATGAGGAGGAGGGAGCGTTCCAGGGAAACGATGAGGCGCCGGCCCAGGTAGTGTTCCGCCAGGGTGCCCACCAGGTAGATGAGCAGTGCGGCTAAGAAAAGGCCCACGAAGGGGAGGGCCGGCTGGTACGCCCGGGGCACCTCGAGGTTCAGGAGGTGGAGAAACCCCTGGATGTAGCCTCCCGAGTAGGTGTAGACCCAGCCCAGGAAGTAGAGGGTGACGAGGAGGGGCAAAAGGGTGACGAGCCCCGTGAGAAAACGTTGGCGGAGGCGCATGGCTACCAGTTTACGAAAAAGGCCCCCCGGGCTTGGGGGCCCCGGGGGACCGGAGGCGCTAGCGGCCCTCTCCCCGGCTTTGGGCGAGCTCCTTTAGCCCCTTCACGTCCTTCAGGAGGATCTTGCCGTAGCCCGAGCGGATGTACCCCTCCCGCACGAGCTCCCCGATGACCTTGGTCACCGTCTCCCGCACGCTCCCCACGGCGGCGGCCAGCTCGTCGTGGGTGGCCCGGAGGACCAGGCCCTCTTCCTCCTCCCGGGCCAAGGGGGTTTCGGCGAGCTCTAGAAGGGCCGCCGCCATACGGTTTTTGAGCCTTTGCGTGGCCAGGCGCTCAATGCGGCGGTAAGACTCGGAAAGGGCCTGGGCCAGGTGGGCCACCAGGTCCAAGAGCTCCTCGGGCCTGGGCTCCTTGGGCAGGGCCTCCACCGCCACCTCGGTGACCGCCTCGGCGAAGTAGGTGCGCTCGGTCCCCGAGAGGGCCTCTTCCCCGAAGTACCCCCCCGGGCGCACCAGGCGCAGGGTGAGGGCGTTCCCCTCCTCGTCCACCGCCTCGAGGCGCACGAGGCCCTCGAGGACCCGGTAGACCCGGTCCCTGGGCCCCGGCACCCCGGGGTAGAGGATGACCTCGCCGGGCTTGAAGCTGAGGGTTTCGCGGGTCTGGGTCATGGCTGCCTCCTTAGCCCCAGGCTAGCACGCCCCAGGGGATTTTGTAAACCTTTAGGTTGCAAAAATCCCTTAGCCCTGCCCTAGGGGGCGCTTTCGCGCCCCGGGAGGGATCTTTTCCGTGGATATTTCCCCTGCCCCATGGCCTCCCCCACCCAGCATGCCCAGAAGGGAGCCCTTTCCCCCACCGCCCTTAGCCTCTACCCCCCGCCCCTCCTCCCGGTCATCCAGGGAAAGAGGGCTCCGGGGCGGATCCTCCCCACGGCCCGAGCCCCTCGAGGTCCCTCAGGTCCACTGGAGGGCCCAAAGCCCGCTTGCGGTTCTTGAAGAACCGAAACCCCGCCCCCCAAAGGCCAAGGCCTACCCTCCCATGGCCAAAAACCGGGCCCCCTTCGGTCCAGGGCCCGGAGGAAGTCCAACCCGTCCGGGGTCACCCGGTGTTCGCCCGAAGCCAGGCCAGGTAGGGCCCGTGCCCTTCCGCGATGGGCAGGGCGATGATCTCGGGCACTGTGTAGGGGTGGAGGGAAAGCACCCGCTCCTTGAGCTTGGGAAAGGCGAAGGTGGTGGTCTTGACGATGAGGAGGAGTTCCCGGTCCTCCACCACCTCCCCTTGCCAGCGGTAGATGGAGGTGAGGCCGGGGACGATGTTCACGCAGGCGGCCAGGCCCTCCTCCACCAGGGTGCGGGCCAAGGCCCTCCCCACCTCCTCCGTGGGCACGGTGATGAGGACCACCTCTTCCATCTACTTCTCCTCCTCCACGGCGAAGGCGCTCGCCACCTCGTCGTCCTCGGGCAGGTTCATCACCTTGACCCCAGCGGTGGGGCGGGAGTACTGGGGGATCTCCTTCACCGGGGTGCGGATGGCCAGGCCCTTCTTGGAGAGGACCAGGAGGTCTTCCGTGCCCCGCACCTTGAGAAGGGCGGAAAGCCGCCCGGTGCGCACGCTCACCCCGTAGGTGATGACCCCCACCCCGCCCCGGCCCTGGAGGGGGTACTCGGCGAGGGGCGTGCGCTTGCCATAGCCCCGGGTGCTCACCGCCAGGAGGTCCACCATCTCCCCGGGCTTCACCGTGACCAAGGAAACCACCCGGTCCCCGGGTTTTTTAAAGCGGATTCCGGTGACGCCTTGGCTGTCCCGGCCCGTGGCCCGCACCTCCTCCAGGGGGAAGCGGATGGCCTGGCCCGCCTCCGTGGCCAGGATGGCCTCATCCTCGGGGTCGGAGAGGGCCACGCCGATGAGCCGGTCCCCTTCCTGGAGCCTTAGGGCGATGAGGCCCGCTGTGCCCAGGTTCTGGTACTCCCGTAGGGCGGTGCGCTTCACCAGGCCCCGCTCGGTGGCGAAGACCAAAAAGCCCTCCCCGTCCAGGCCCCGCACGGAAAGGAGGGCGGCCACTTCCTCCTCTTCCGCCAGGGGCAGGAGGGTTTTCACGTGCACCCCCCGGGCCTGGCGGCCGAGTTCGGGCAGGTCGTAGACCTTGAGGCGGTAGACGCGGCCCCGGTTGGTGAAGAGGAGGAGGTCGTCGTGGGCCCCGGCCACGAAGACCTGGGTGGCCTCGTCCTCCTCCTTGGTCTTGCCCGCCACCAGGCCCTTGCCGCCCCGCCCCTGGGCCCGGTAGGCCTCCAAGGGGAGGCGCTTGAGGAAGCCCTGGGCGGTGAGGGTGATGACCATGGGCTCGTCCTCAATGAGGTCCTCGGGGTTGAAGCTCTCCTCAAACTCGGTGATGAGGGTGCGGCGGGCGTCCCCGTACTTCTCTTTGATGCGGAGGAGGTCCTGTTTCACCTCGCCCCAAAGCCGGGTTTCGTCCTCGAGGATGGCCTTGAGCCGGGCGATCTCCTCCATGAGCCCCCGGTACTCCTCTAGAAGCTTTTCCCGTTCCAGGGCCACCAGGCGCTGGAGGCGCATGTCCAGGATGGCCTGGGCCTGGACCTCGGTGAGGCCGAAGCGCTCCATGAGGGCGGCGCGGGCCTTCTGGGCGTCCTCCGAGGCCCGGATGAGGGCGATGACCTCGTCAATGTGGTCCAGGGCGATGAGAAGGCCTTCCAGGACGTGGGCCCGCTCCTCCGCTTTCTTCAGCTCAAAGAGGCTTTTCCGCCTCAGGACCTCCTTGCGGTGGTCCAGGTAGTGGCGCATGAGGTCCAGGAGGGAGAGGACCTTGGGCTCCCCTTGGACGATGGCGAGGAGGTTCACGGTGAAGGAGGTCTGCAAGGCGGTGTGCTTGTAGAGCTGGTTGAGGACCACCTGGGGGTTCGCTCCCCGTTTGAGCTCAATGGCGATCCTCAGGCCCTGGCGGTCGGACTCGTCCCGGAGGGCCACGATATCCTCCAGCTTCTTGGCCTTGACCAGGGCGGCGATCTGGGCGATGAGGCTCGCCTTGTTCACCTGGTAGGGGATTTCCGTGACCACCAGCATGGGCCTCTGCCCCTTTTCCTCCACCCGCACCTTGGCCCGGATTTTGAGGCTTCCCCGGCCGGTGGCGTAGGCCTCCTTGATGCCCTTCTTGGAAAGCTTTCCCCCTGTGGGGAAGTCGGGGCCGGGGAGGTGGCGCATCACCTCCTCGAGGGTGATTTCCGGGTTGTCAATCAGGGCCACGAGGGCGTCCACCACCTCGGAAAGGTTGTGGGGGGGGAGGCTGGTGGCCATGCCCACGGCGATGCCGCTCGCCCCGTTCACCAGGAGGTTGGGAATGGCGGCGGGCAGGACCTCGGGCTCCTTGAGGGAACCATCGTAGTTGGGGCGGAAGTCCACCGTTTCCTTGTCAATCTCCGCGAGCATCTCCGCCCCGAGGTGGGAGAGCCGGGCCTCGGTGTAGCGCTGGGCGGCCGGAGGGTCCCCGTCAATGGAGCCGAAGTTGCCCTGGCCGTCCATGAGGGGGTAGCGCAGGTTCCAGGGCTGGGCGAGGCGCACCAAAGCCTCGTAGATGGCCGCGTCCCCGTGGGGGTGGTACTTACCCATGACCTCGCCCACGATCTTGGCGCTTTTCACGTGTTTGCGCGTGGGCAAAACCCCTTCTTGGTAAGCGCCGAAGAGGATGCGCCGCTGGACCGGCTTGAGCCCGTCCCGCACGTCGGGCAGGGCCCGGTCCACGATGACGGACATGGCGTAGTTGATGAAGCTTTGCTTGAGCTCCTCGGTGATTTCTACAGGCAGGACCTGGGACATAGCGCTCCTAAGGCGTATTGACGCCAAGCCTCATTATAGCAGGGTTTTCCCGGGCCCGCATGCCTTCTTATATGGAAAGTCACTGAAAAAGTCCCCTTTCCTGAGCGTGGTCCCGCGCGTTGACCCCAAGCCTTCCCCCGGGCAGAATGGGAAGGATGCGCGCCGCCTTCCGCACCCTGGGGTGCAAGGTCAACCAGGTGGAGACAGAAGCCCTTTTGGGCTTCCTAAAGGTCTTGGAGCCCGAGGTGGTGCCCCTGGAGGCGGGGGCTGACCTCGTGGTCATCAACACCTGCGCCGTGACCACCACCGCCGAGGCGGACGCCCGCAAGGAGGTCCGCCGGGCGCGGCGGGCGAACCCCAGCGCCTTCATCGTGGTCACCGGGTGCTACGCCGAACTGGCCCCAGAAGCGGTCCGGGAGCTTGGGGCCGATGCCGTGGTGCCCAACAGCCGCAAGGCCGAGCTCCCCAAGGTGATCCTGGAGCACTTTGGCCTCCCTTCCGACCCCATCACCACCCCGCCCAACGAGTTCTGGGGGGCGGGGGAGCGGGGGCTTTTGAATAGCCGGGTCCGGGCCTTCTTGAAGGTGCAGGACGGCTGCCAGGTGGGGTGCGCCTACTGCATCATCCCGAGGCTTCGGGGCAAGGAGCGCCACCGGGACCACCGGGACGCCTTGGCCGAGGCGGAGGCCCTTTTGCGGATGGGCATACGGGAGATCGTCCTCACCGGGGTGCGGCTTGGGAGTTACCGGGGGCACCCCAGGGGCATCGCCGGGCTCGTGGAGGACCTCTACCACCTGGGGGCTAAGGTGCGGCTTTCCTCCATAGAGCCCGAGGACACGGGGGAGGACCTCCTCCGGGTCATAGCCCGCTACGCCCCAGAGGTGCGGCCCCACCTGCACCTTTCCCTGCAGACGGGTTCGGACCGGCTCCTTAGGCTCATGGGCCGCCGCTACGATAAGGCCTACTACCAGAACCTGGTGCAAAGGGCCTACGAGCTCATCCCGGGTTTCGCCCTCACCACCGACGTCATCGCCGGGCTTCCCACGGAGACGGAGGAGGAGCACCAGGAAACCCTGGCCTTCCTGGAGGAGCTTCGGCCCACCCGGGTCCACGCCTTCACCTACACCCCCCGCCCCAAGACCCGGGCCGCCTCCATGCCCCAGGTGCCCCCGGAGGTGCGCAAGCGCCGCACCAAGGAACTCATCGCCCTGGCCCAACGCCTAGCGGAGGAACGCCTAAGGCCCAAGATGGGCGAAACGGTGGAGGTCCTGGTGGAGCGCCTCCAAGGGGGGTACGCCCTGGGCCACACCCCCGACTACTACGAGGCCCGCCTGCAGGGCCAGGCCCGGCCTGGAGAGACGGTCCTGGCCCGGATAGAGGGGGTGGAGGGGTACACCCTCTTGGGCCGGGTGGTGGGGGTCAAGGAGGAGGCCCGCCTGGAGCTTCCTCTAAGGTAGACTTTTCCCATGGACTGCGTGTTTTGCCGCATCGTCCGGGGAGAGCTTCCCTCGCGCAAGGTTTACGAGGACGAGGGCTTCGTGGCCTTCCACGATATCCGGCCGAAGGCGCCCGTGCACGTCCTGGTGGTGCCCAAGGAACACGTGGAGAAGCTTTCGGACTACCCCGATACCGAAGAGGGGGAGAGGAAGCTCGGGGCCCTTTTCCGTACCGCCAACCGGGTAGCGCGGCTTCTCGGGCTTCCTGGCTACAAGCTCCAGGTGCACGTGGGGGAGAAGGGCGGCCAGGAGGTCTTCCACGTCCACGTGCACGTCATGGGGAGCCCCGGCTAAACCGGTCCAGTACCCGGCCTTCGGGGTCTAGGGCATAGCCCCGGAGGGCGGTTTCCGTGGCCTCCAGGAAGAAGGCGTGGTGGGCCACGTGAAGGGCCCGGCTGAAGGGCAGGGGAGGCCGGGTGGGGTAGAGCCTTGCCCCCCCTCCCCCCAGGACCAGGTGGGTGGTGGGGCCCACCTCGAGGCGCTCGTAGTGGTGGTCGTGCCCAGCGAGGACCAAGGCCACCCCATGGCGCCTTAGGAGGGGTTCCAGGAGGCTTCGCAGGAGGGGGCTTCCCCCGTGGAGCCCCGAGGAATAGAGGGGGCGGTGGAGGACGAGGATGCGCCAGGGGGCGGTGGCGCGGGCCAAGGCCTCGTTGAGCCAGGCCCTTTGGGCCGGGAGGTCGGCCTCGCTGTAGAGGACGAAGAAGGCCACGGGCCCTAACTGGAATAGGTAGGAAGGCTTTTCCAAGCGGAAACGTCTGAGCTGCGCCGCCAGGGCGGGGGCGTCGTGGTTGCCGAAGGCGGGGTACAGGGGCACCGCCGGTAGGTCCTGGATAAACCGCTCCACCACCTGGCCCCTGGGGTAAAAGTTGTCCCCCACGGTGAGGAGGGCCATAAGGGGGGTTTGGGCGTGGGCTTTACGCAAAAGGGCCGCCACCTGGGCCCTTCCCGGGGTGTCGGTGCCCCAGTCGCCCAGGACCGCTACCCGCACCCCTTGGGCCAGGGCCGGGAGGAAGAAGAGAAGGATTAGGAGCGCCCGGAACACGGGCTAGGCTTCTGCCGCCCCGTGGGGCTTGAGGCTCGCCTCCTCCACCCCTGCCTTTTCCACCACCTCCTCCGCCACCAAAATGGGGGCTCCCGCCCGGAGGGCCAGGGCCATGGCGTCGGAGGGGCGGGCGTCCACCTCCAGCTCAATCCCCCGGTGTTCCAGGATGAGCCGGGCGTAGAAGGTGCCGTCCTTTAGGTCGGTGATCTCCACCCGTTTGAGTTTCCCCTGGAGCATTTCCATTACGGAGAGGAGGAGGTCTGGGGTGAGGGGGCGGGGGGGCTTTTCCCCCTGCAGGGCCACCACGATGTGGTGGGCCTCGAGGGGGCCGATGACAATGGGAAGGAGCTTGTCATTCTCCGTCCTGAGCAGGACCACCACGCTCCCGTTCTGGGGGTCCACGCCCAGGGTTTCAATCTTGGCGTTCAGCATACTTTGAGTATAGACTGGCGGCGTGAGGACCTACCCTGTGGAGATCGCCGGGGTTAAGCGGGAGCTTCCCATCGTCCAGGTGGGCCCGGACGTGGCCGTGGCCCTTCTCAACCTTTTGGGGGATACCGAGCTCACCGAGGCCGCCGCCGAGGAGTTGGCCAAGCGCCTTCCTCCGGAGGTGGAAACCCTGGTTACCCCCGAGGTCAAGGCGGTGCCCTTGGCCCACGCCCTTTCGCGCATCACGGGCAAGCCCTACGTGGTGGCCCGCAAGACGGAAAAGCCCTACATGATCAACCCCATAAGCCGCCAGGTGCTCTCCATCACCACGGGCAAACCCCAGCTGTTGGTCCTGGATGGGGCGGATGTGCCCTTGATCCGCGGGCGGAAGGTGGCCATCGTGGACGATGTGGTCTCCACGGGCTCCACGCTTTCCGGCCTCAGGGAGCTCATTGAGAGCGTGGGGGGGCAGGTGGTGGCGGTCCTGGCGGTCTTTACCGAGGGCACGCCCAGGCAGGACGTCATCGCCTTGGGCCACCTACCCCTTTTTAAGCCGGAATAGGAGGGCTTTATGGAAACCTATCCCATTAGCATCGGCGGCGTGACCCGGCACGTGCCCCTGATAGAGCCCTTGCCGGGGCGGCGTATCCCCTTGGTGGAGTTTTTGGGGGACCCGGAACTGGTGCGGGCCGCCGCCTTGGCCCTAAAGCCTTTGGTGCCCCAGGAAACCGAGGTGTTCTTCACCACGGAGACGAGCCCCATTCCCCTCACCCACGTGCTGGCGGAGGAGATGGGCCTCCCCTACGTGGTGGCCCGCCGCCGCCGCCGTCCCTACATGGAAGACCCCATTATCCAAGAGGTGCAAACCCTCACCCTGGGGGTCGGGGAGGTGCTTTGGCTGGACCGCCGCTTTGCGGAAAAGCTCTTGAACCAGAAGGTAACCCTCATCTCCGATGTGGTCGCTAGCGGCGAAACCATGCGGGCCATGGAGCGCATGGTCCAAAGGGCCGGGGGGCGGGTGGTGGGGCGCTTAGCCGCCTTCCGCCAGGGAGGCCCGGTCTTGGACGTGGTTACCGTGGCGGAACTACCCGTTCTCTAAAGCGTAGGGAGAAGGAGCCTGGACAGGTTCCAGGCCCTTGGGTATTTTGACCCGAGGGTAGCTATGAAGCGAATCTGGGTTTGGGCCTTTTTTGGTTTGGGACTGGCCTTAGCCGGTTTTTCCGATCTGCCGGCGGGACCGGTGGCCGAGAGGGTGGAACGTGTGGTTCAGGCGGGGTGGATGCAGGGGTATCCGGATGGCACCTTCCGGGGCACGGAACCCGTGAACCGCTACCAGTTGGTGGCCACGTTGGGAAGGGCGCTTAAGGACCTGGGGGTGGAACCCAAGCAGGCGGCCTTCAAGGACGTCCCTCAAGGGCACTGGGCTATGGAAGGGTTGGCTTTGGCGGCGGCTTGGGAATTGGTTTCCGGATACCCCGATGGAACCTTCCGGGGCCAGGAGGAGCTGAACCGGGCTGCCTTGGCGGTGGTTCTGGCGAAGATGCTGGACCGCTTAGGGGTAACCAAGGAGGCCCCCTTGCCTTGGGATGTGCCCCAAGATCACTGGGCCGCTGCCGCCGTGTGCCGCGTGCTGGGAGCAGGCCTGATGAGCCTCAATCCGGACGATTCCTTTGGTTTGGCCGCAAAGGTCAATCGCTACCAACTGGCGCTGGCCTTGGCCAGGTTGCAACCTTTGGTGGAGGCCAAGAAGCCTGCTCCCGTTCCTCCCACCCCCTCCGTGGCCCCGCAATCCCCCTCTTTCTCTTTGGCCTCTCAAGAAACTTTGGACGTGGCTGCCCGCTGGGTTGGTGCTGGGGGGAAGAAGGTGGTGGCGTTGGGGGAGAGGGTTCTCCTTTGGGAGGCCGGGAGGGTTCAGGACCTTGAGCCAAACGAGAGTCTCCAAGCGGCAATCCCTCCCTGGAAGCTGAAGGGTGGGGTGCTGGAGGATGGGAAAGCCCGCTATGTCCCCTTAGGGACCAAAGGGGGAAAGGAGGTGCTACCCCCGGTGTTCCAGCGCCTTAGGGAGGGGCACCTGAGCCTGGATCCCATGGGGGCCTACCTTTTGGTGGTTCCTTCTATCCCGCTTTGCGACTGCCCGAGCCGGGTGGTGCGGTTTGCCCTTCTGCTAACCAATCCAGTGGGACTGTATGCGGAATACGTCTACCTTTTAGACCAGCCGGGTAACCGGGTGGTGGGGGTGGCATGGCCGGATTCCAAGAGCCTTATCGTGCTGGAGGAGGGCAAAACGCATACCCTGCTCTACCGCGTGAACCTAGGGGCTGGGGAAGACATCGCCTTTAGCGTTTGGGACGAGGGGGGCCTCGAGGAGCGCAACCCCCTGCCTGTGCGGCCTGTGGGCAAAGTGCTGTTGGCTGAGCTTCCTGTGGTGTCGGTTTGGGGATTGGGTTTTGAGGGACCGGAGCGCCTCTTGACTACCCGTGAGGGCAAGCTCGTGCACGTTCAGCTATCCACCACGCTTTGGTGAGGCACGTACACCGCCGCCCGGAGGCCCAGCTTCTGGGCGGTTTCCACGTTCTCGGGGTCGTCGTCCAGGTAGAGGGTTTCCTCGGGGGAGAGGCCGAGGCCGTTTAGCGCTAGGAGAAAGGCCTTCGGGTCCGGTTTGGCGACACCCATGGCGCAGGAGGCGAAGAAGCCATCGATGTAGCCGTCTAAGCCATGGTAGACGAGGCTTTCCTTAAGGCTTGGCAGGGTGTTGGAAAGCACCCCCACCTTAAGCCCCTGCGCCTTGAGGTGCTGAAGGAGGGCCTCGGCGCCCGGCGCTTTGCGCATGAAGTGGTAGTAGCGAAGGCCCTGGAGCCGCTCTGGCGGCAGGCGAAGTTCCTTAGCAGCCTTTTGGGTTAGCGTTGCAAAAAAGCGGGCTTCCTCGGCAAGGGTTCGCACCTTGAGCGCTCGCACCGCCTGTAAGATCTCCCCCATGGCCTGCGCGAGCACCGCTAGGGCCTTTTCCAGGCCAGCCCCATGGGTGGAAAGCTCCAGCGCCTTTTTGTAAAGGGATTCCTCGTCCAGCAGGAGGAGGACCCCGTCCCGGTCCAGCAAGGCCCCGCGCATGGGCTGAGTCTAGCACCCCTCCTTCTAAAGGCCGGGTCAGATGACCCGCCAAACCCCTTTTTCCGTGGCCAGGTACTCCACGGGCCTGTCCCAAGGGTCTCTGGGGAGGCGGGGAAGGAGGAGGGCTTCTGGCACCACGCCGAGCCGGGTAGCCCTTACCTGGGGGAGAAAGCGGTCGTAGTACCCCTTTCCGTGCCCCAGGCGAAAGCCCTCTCGGTCAAAGGCGAGCCCGGGGACCACCACCAGGTCCAACACCTTTGGGTCCACGGGAGGCGTGGTGGGCTCCCAAAGGCCAAAGGGGCCTGGGGCTAGGGGGCCCAAAGGGTGCACGGAAAGCCCCTCTCCCGCCACCTTAGGCAGGTAGTAGCGGGCAGGGTGCTTTTCCGTTAGCGGCAGGAGGTCCAGCTCGTGGGGCAGGGGGTGGTAGAGGAGGATATCCCCAAACCCTCTTTCCGAAAGCCAGGGGAGGAGCCGGGCCACCAGCTGCTCCGAGAGGGTGTGGCGGTCCAGGGTCTTCCACACGCGCAGGGCCCAGCGGCGCAGGGTGGGCTTGTCCACGGGGGGAGGGTACCATCCTGGCCCCTTGACACTCAAGGTGCATGAGTGTCAAAATGCCCCCTAGGAGGGTAGGGTATGCCGGTCTACGTCTACAAAGGCCTGGAAACGGGGAAGTACTACGAGTTTGAGCAGGGCTTCCACGACGAACCCCTGAAGACCCACCCCGAAACCGGGGAGCCCCTGAAGCGGGTCATCACCCCGCCCGCCATCATCTTCAAGGGCTCGGGGTGGCACGTGAAGGACTACGCCAAGAAGGACGCCTCCTCCAAATCGGAAGACGCCAAGGAGTAGGGGAGGTGTGCCTTGGCCCCGGGCTGGGCCCGGGGCCTTATGCTTTTTTCATGCTGAACCTAGCAGCGCTTGCGCTCCTTTTGTTGGGCCTTGGCGTGCTCCTTACCCCAAGGCGGCGGTTGGGGCTCCCCTTGGTGGTGGGGGGGGTCCTTCTCTTCCTGCTGGCCAACAGCTTCGTGGTGGTTCCGGCGGGGCATGTGGGCGTGGTCTTTAACATCCTGCGGGGGGTGCAGGAGAGGCCGCTTTACGAGGGCATCCACTTCGTGATCCCCGGGTTGCAACAGGTGATCCTCTACGATACCCGGGTGAAGGAGGTTACGCTCTCCGCGCCCCATGAGGGGGAAAGGCGGGCCGACACTTCCATTCGGGCTCGCTCCAAGGAGGGGTTGGAGATCGGCGTGGACGTGACCGTGCAGTACCGGGTACTCAAGGACCGGGCGCCCAGGTTGCACCAGGAGGTGGGGCCGGCCTACCTGGAAACCCTCATCGTACCCCAGGTGCGCTCCAAGGTGCGGGATGCCGTGGGCCAGTTTAACGCCGCCGAACTCATCAGTACCCAACGCACCGCCTTGGAAACCTCGGTGGTGCAGGGCCTCGAGGAAACCCTCCGCCAGTACCACATTGAGCTCATCTCCGTCCTTTTGCGGGAGATCCGCATCCCCGAGGCGGTGGCCAAGGTCATAGAGGAAAAGCAGACCGCCGAGCAACAGGTGCAGATTGAGATTAACCGCCGGAAACAGGCGGAGATCGCCGCCGAGCGCCGGGTGATTGAGGCCCGGGGCGAGCGGGACGCCGCCATCCTGCGGGCGGAGGGCGAGGCCAAGGCCATCGCCCTTCGGGGCCAGGCGCTCAAGAACGCTCCCGAGGTGGTCCAGCTCACCTTCGCCGAGAAGCTCGCCCCTGGGGTACAGACCATCTTTGTCCCCAGCACCGGGAACTTCCTCTTGGACCTCAGGGGCCTCCAGGGGGGTGCCAAGCCCTAGCGCAGCACCCGGTCCCCTGGGGCGAGCTCTACGAGCCCTTCCCGCACCTCCAAGATTCCCCGGTAAGCGGTGCCGGGGGCGTAGGTTTCCCCCGGGCGGAGCCGCGCCACCTTAAGCACCCGCCCTTCCCCATCCAAAAAGGCCACCACCACGGCGAAGCGGTAGCCCTCCGTGGAGAAAGGGGCATCGGTGGCCGTGGGGAAGAGATAAAGGAGAGCCTCTAGCGCTTCCCGCCTTATGCCCAGGCCCAGGTTCCAGGCCTCGGGCGTGCGGGCGAGGCGGGCTTTGAGGGTATACCGCCCCGTGGGCGTTTCCACCACTACTTGGGTGGGTGGGGGCGGGGTTTGGAAACGGCGGGCTGCCAGGAGGTAGCCCAAAAAGGAGAAGACCGAAAGGGCGATGAGGAGGGCAAAGGCTACCAGGGGGAAAAGGGGGTTTCGTTCCACGCTATCTCGGCCAAAGCTTTAGGGCTTCGCCCCCTACCCTGGCCCCGGGGGTGAGGCCCCGCCGGGCGAACCAACCCCGGTTCACCTCGAGGGCCCCCTGGTACACCACCCCGGGGTAGTAGACGGGGCAGGGGTCGGCCTTACAGGGCTCCATGTCCAGGATGCGCAGGATAACCCCCTGGCGGTCAAAAAAGGCGATGGAGAGGGGGATGAGGGTGTTTTTCATCCAAAACCCCCCCGCCGTGGGGGCGGGGAAGAGGAAGACCATGCCCTCGTCCTCCCCCAAGGCCTTGCGGAACATGAGGCCCTGGGCCTGGCGCTCGGGGGTGTCGGCCACCTCCACCCGTAGGGGGTAGCGCTTGCCGCCACCTTCCACGTAAAGGGTGCTTTTGGGAAAGGAAACCCCTTGGGCCAAGGCGAAGAGGCCGAGCAGGAAAAGGGCCAAGGGGCGCATGGGCCCATTATGGCAGAAGGGGAAGGAGGTGGCGCTGGATTTCCGCCTGGAGGGCCTCTATGGGCCTTGTGGCGTCCAGGACCACGAAGCGCTCGGGCTCGGCTTCCGCAAGGCGCAGGTACCCCTCCCGTACCCGCCCGAAGAAGGCAAGCCCAAGGCCTTCCAGGCGGTCGGGGTCTTTCACCCGCTTGAGGGCTTCTTCGGGGGGAAGGTCCAGAAGGAAGGTGCGGTGGGGCTTAAGGCCCAAGGTGGCTCCCTTGGCCACCTCCAGGAGCCAAGGGAGGGGAAGCCCCCGGCCGTAGCCCTGGTAGGCCAGGCTGGAGTCCAGGTAGCGGTCGGAGATCACCCAAAGCCCCTCCTGGAGGGCCGGGAGGATCACCTTGCGCACGTGTTCCGACCGGTCGGCGCTGAAGAGGAGGTATTCCGCCTCTGGGGAAAGGGCTTTCCCATGGAGGAGGACCTCCCGCACCTCGGGCAGCCCCCCGCCCGGCTCCCGGGTAAGGCGCACCCCAATGCCCCTCCCCTCCAGGAAGGCGGCCAGCAGTCTGGCCTGGGTGGACTTGCCCGCCCCGTCCAGGCCCTCCAAGGTGAGGAAAACCCCAGCCATCTAGAGCCCCGTGGGGTGGTCCAGGAAGACCCAGGGGAGGCCGAAGCGCTCTTCCAGGTGGGCCGCCAAGGCCTTTACCCCGAAGACTTCCGTGTCGTAGTGGCCGGCGTAGATGACGTTGAGCCCCCGCTCAAAGGTTTCGTGGAAGGCGCTGTGCTTGGGTTCCCCGGTGATGAAGAGCTCCGCCTCCACCCGGCCCACCAGGCCCGCCGCGCCTCCGGAGACGATGACCACCTCCTGCACCTGGTCCCGCCCTCCTTGGTGCACCAAGGGCTGCATGCCCGTAAGCTGCCCGAGCATGTCCGCCACCTGGACCAAGGGGGTGGGGAGGGGGAAGCGGCCCCTAACGCCCACGTCGTAGGGCTCCAGGTCCACCAGGCCCAGGGCCCGGGCCAGGACGAAGTTGTTCCCCACCTCGGGGTGGGCGTCCAGGGGGAGGTGGGCGGCGTAGAGGTTGATGCCGCCCCGGAAAAGGAGTTCCAGGCGCCTTTTGTGGTGCCCCCGGATGGGGAAAGGCTTGCCCCAGAAGAGGCCGTGGTGCACCAGGAGGAAGTCCACCCCCTCCTCCAGGGCTTTCTGGAAGGTGGCCTCCGCCGCGTCCACCGCCGCGCCCACCTTGTGCACCGCCTCCTTGCCCTCCACCTGGAGGCCGTTGAGGGAGGGGTCCTGGGGGAAGGCCGCCAGGTTCAGGTAGCGGTCCAGGTAGCGCACGAGCTCGTCCCGGTCCATGGACCCTAGCTTACCGGAAGCCCCCCCTGGGCGGATGGCTGACCGGTCAGTATCATGGGGGCGTGGAACCCGAAGCCCTTTTTAAGCTCCGTTTCCTCACCGGCCTCACGGAAGGCCCCGAGGGGCTTCCCCTTTTCGTCCTCACGGACATCCTCGAGGGGGACCCGCCCCGCTACCGCTCCCGCCTGGCCCTTTTTGATGGGGCTTTGCGCCTTCTGACCCAGGAGGAGGCCAAGAGGCCCCGGTATGCCGACCCCTATGTGTACTTTTTGCGCCGCGTGGGGGAGGGGGACGAGCTCTTCCGCCTGGACCTGCGGGGAGGCGAGGCGGAAAGGCTCACGGAAACCCCAGGGGTCTTGGACTACGCCGTGGGCCCCTCGGGGGAGGTGGCCTTCCTGGCCCTGAAGGAAGCCCCCAGACCCGGAAGCCCCCGGCGTTTTGAGGGTTGGCCCTTCAAGTTTGACGGCCGGGGCCTTCTGCCCGAAGGGAACGTGGCCCTGTACCTGCTAAAGGATGGGGAGAAGCGGCTTCTTCTGGACCGCTACCCACCCCCCAAGGAGATGGCCTTCGCCCCGGAGGGCCTTTACCTGGTCATGCCGGAGGACGCCAAGGCCCAGGCGGCGTGGCGGGATACCCTTTTTCTTCTGGGGGAAGGGGACCTAAAGAGGGTTTACGGGGGCCATGGCCCCATCTTCGGCCTGGAGTGGAGCCCAGAAGGGCTTTTCTTCCTGGGCCACGCCTTTGAGCGGGGTGGGGGGACGGAGGCGCGGCTTTACCACCTGAAGGGGGGCGAGGCCCGGGTCCTCTTCACGGGAAGCCTGCAAAACTCCATCAACAGCGACCTCCGCTTTGGCGCCCACTTCCAGGGGCCCAGGTGGGGTGGGGACGGGGTCTATGTGGTGCGCACGGAAGAAGGGGTGGCCCGGCTTTACCGGGTGGGCCTGGATGGCGAGGCGGAGGCCCTGCCCGCCTCGGGCAGCGTCCTTTCCTTCGCCCGCACCTCCCGGGGGCTATTCCTCCTCACGGAGGGCTTCACCCACCCCGCCCGCCTGGAAGGCCCCTTGGGCACCTACGACCCCAACGCGGGGGTCCTCTCCCTGGCCGAGCCCGTGCCCACCGCCTGGGAGAGCCCGGAGGGGCACCGGGTGCCGGGGTGGGTGCTCCTGCCCGAGGGGGAAGGCCCGCACCCCGTCATCCTCTACATCCACGGGGGGCCCCACACCGCCTTCGGGGCCGCTCCCATGCTGGAGCTCCAGCTTTTCCGGGCCCACGGCTACGCCGTGGCCTTCTGCAACCCTCGAGGCTCCACGGGCTACGGCCAGGAGTACGCCCTTTTAGAGGGGGCTTGGGGCGAGCGGGACGAAAGGGACCTCTTGGGCTTTTTGGACCACGTGCTCGCCCGCTTTCCCTTGGACCCGGGCCGGGTGGGGGTGGCGGGCGGGAGCTACGGGGGCTATATGGTGAACTGGCTCACCGCCCGCCATCCCGAGCGCTTCAAGGCGGCGGTCACCGACCGGAGCATCTGCAACTGGCTGAGCTTCTTCGGCAGCAGCGATATCGGCCCCCGCTTCACCTACCTGGAACTTTTCGCCAAACCGTGGGAGCGCCCCGAGGTCCTTTGGGAGAAAAGCCCCCTAAGGCTTGTCCACCGGGTGAAGACCCCCACCCTGGTGGTCCATTCCGAGGCGGACCACCGGTGCCCCATAGACCAAGGGGAAACCTGGTACACGGCCCTCTTTCACCTCGAGGTGAAGGCGCGGTTTTTCCGGGTGCCCGAGGAAGGGCATGAACTCTCCCGCTCCGGCCGGCCTGACCGCAGGCTAGCGCGGCTTCGGGCCTACCTGGACTGGTGGCGGGAAAACCTTTAGGGCTGGGCCCTTGCCCAGCCCTTTTGGCGTCTTTCCTAGGCCTGGTTTTCCGCCACCGGCTCGGGGATGGGGCCGAAGGTTTCCTCGTAGCGGGCCACGTTCTCCGCCAGGCTCCGCAAGAGGGCCTTGGCGTGCCCCGGGCTCGTGATGATCCGGCTCACCACCATGGCCCCGCCCTGGGGCTGGAGGAGGGCGAAGTCTAGGATGAACTCGTTCTTGGTGTGGGCGATGAGGGCCAGGTTGGTGTAGCGGCCCAGGGCGGTGTCCTTGTCAATTTGGATGTCCAGCTTCAGCTCGCTCATGCCAGTGCCTCCTGGATTTTGGGAAGGGCCCGTTTCAGGGCGAGCCGCACCCGGCCTAGGCTTTTGGCCCCGTCCAGGAAGAGGAGGAGGTGGTGGCCGGGAAGCGGCACGAGAAGCAAAGCCCCCTCCGGGTACTCTACCATGACCTCCTCCACCCTCTCTTGGCCCAGGGTTTGGGCCAAGGCCTTGGCGGTGCCCAAAACGGTGGCGGAGCGGGCGGCGAGGAGGCTGGCTTCGGGGGCGCTTTCCTCCCGCACCTCCTCCACCACGAACCCGTCCTCGCTCAGGAGGGCCGCCACCCGCACCCCCCGGGTTTCCTTAAGCTCCTTGAGGACCTCCAGCATCCCTTACCTCCTAAAGGCTTTGCACCTTGAGGGCGATGCGGGAAAGCTCCTGCCCTATGGCCTTGCGGTCCATGCCCCGCTCCAGCACCGCCCCCAGGATGTACTCGCCCACCCGCAGGGCCAGCACCTCGTGGGTATCGGTGGCCAGGGTGAAGCGGCGCACCTCCCCGGAAAGGGCCTCCGCCAAGGGGGTCATGTGGCGCACCAAGGAGGCAAGCTCCGCCGCCAGGACCTCGGCGGGGGGGGCGCCCCGGCCCAAGGCCTCAATGACCAGGCCGTCCAGCCCGGTGAGCACCGCCCGCTTTACCCCCAAAGGGGCCAGGCTTTCTAGGTAGGCCATCCCACCACCTCCCAAAGCTTCTCCGCTGCCTTGGCGGCCTCCACCCGGGCCCGGCCTAGGTTGGCCGAGGGCTCCATGAGGAGGAGCAGGAAGAGGTCCTCCCGGGCCTTGGGGGCACGCGCCATCCGGGCATAGCCTACCACGGGATGCCCGCCTATCCAGAGCTCTTCCACCCGGGAAGCGCCCAGGCTTGCGGCGTAGGTGGTTCGCGCTTGGCGGAGGAGGGCGGCGTGCTCGGCGATGGCCGCCTCGAGGTCCACCCGCTTCCGCCTCGCCCCCTCCACCAGAAGCCCGTCCAGGGTGCCGACCCCTGCGGCGAAGGCGCCTTCTACGCGGTCCAGCAGGCGTTGCAGAATCTCCTCCATGCTAAAGGGGCTTCCTCCCCTCCAAAGCCCGGCCCAGGGTCACCTCGTCCACGTACTCCAGGCTTCCGCCCACGGGGAGCCCGTAGGCGAGCCGGGTGGCCTTGATTCCCCGGCGCCTGAGCTCCTCCGCCAGGTAAAGGGCCGTGGCCTCCCCCTCCACGGTCATGGAGGTGGCGAGGACCACCTCCTTCACCCCGGGGAGGCGGGGCCAAAGGCTTTCCAGGTTGAGCTCCTTGGGGCCGATGCCCTCCAAGGGGTTGAGCGCCCCTCCCAGAACGTGGTAGACCCCGGTAAACTCCCCGCTCCGCTCTAAGGCATAGAGGTCCGCCACGGTCTCCACCACGGCGAGGAGGGTGCGGTCGCGGCCCTCGTCCTGGCAGATGGGGCAGAGCTCCCCTTCCGCCAGGTTGCCGCACACCCGGCAGACCCCCAGGGCCCGGGTGGCCTCCAGGGCCTCCCGAAGCCCTTCCGCCTCCTCCCGGTGGAAGGCCAGGTGGAGGGCGAGCTTCTGGGCCGTCTTAGGGCCAATGCCGGGGAGGCGGGAGAGGGCCCGGGCGAGCTTGAGGAGGCTTTCGGGGTACCGCATCTAAAAGAGCTTCCCCAGCATCTGGCCCACGCCCCCAAGCTCCCGGGCCATTTCCCTTTCGGAAAGCTCGTGGGCTTTTTTCTGGGCATCCTGGATGGCCACGAGGAGGAGGTCTTCCAGGCCCTCGAGGTCGTCCTGGAAGGCGGTGAGCACCTCGGGCTTGAGGCGCACGGCCAGGATCTTGCCGTGCCCGTTGGCCTCCACCTCCACCAGGCCCTGGGCCGTGCCCACCACGGTCATGGTTTCCAGGCGCTCTTGGATCTCCGCCGCCTTCTTCTGGGCCCTTTGCGCTTCCTTGAGGAGCTTTTGTAGGTTCATCGTCCCTCCCCTATGAGTATAGTGGAAGGCATGGAGCGCCCAAGAAGGCTGCGTTCCCCCCTCCTGCGCCCCTTGGTGGCCGAGGTGGAGCTTTCCCCCCGGCACCTCATCCTTCCCCTTTTCGTGAAGAGGGAAGGGGAAAGGGAAGAGGTTTCCTCCATGCCTGGGGTCTACCGCCACCCCATAAAGGACCTACCCCGCCTGGGGGAGGAGGCCCTGAGGGCAGGGCTTGGCGGGGTCATCCTCTTTGGGGTTCTCCCCGAGGGGGAGAAGGACCCCCTAGGCCACGGGGCCTACGCCGAGGAGGGGGTGGTGCAGCGGGCCATCCGCCTCCTTAAGCGGGAACTCCCCGAGCTCCTGGTCATCGCCGACACCTGCCTTTGCGAGTACACAAGCCACGGCCACTGCGGGGTGGTGCGGGAAGGGCCTTGGGGGTTTTACGTGGATAACGACGCCACCCTGGAGCTTTTGGCCAAGACCGCCCTCTCCCAGGCCCAGGCGGGGGCGGACGTGGTGGCCCCGAGCGCCATGATGGACGGCCAGGTGCGGGCCATCCGGAAGGCCCTGGACGAGGGGGGTTTCCCCCACGTGCCCATCCTCTCCTATGCGGTGAAGTACGCCTCCGCCTTCTACGGGCCCTTTCGGGAGGCGGCGGCGAGCGCCCCGGAGTTTGGCGACCGCTCGGGCTACCAGATGGACCCCAAGGCGGGGCTTTGGGACGCCCTAAGGGAGGCGGGCCTGGACGACCAGGAAGGGGCGGACCTCCTCATGGTGAAGCCGGCCCTGCCTTACCTGGACGTGCTCGCCGCCCTGAAGGGGCGCCTGGCGAAGCCCCTTTTCGCCTACCAGGTCTCCGGGGAGTACGCCATGCTCAAACTCGCCGCCCTCAAGGGGTACCTGGACGAGAGGCGGGCGGTCTTGGAAACCCTTTACGCCATCCGCCGGGCAGGGGCCCAGGGCATCCTCACCTACGCCGCCCTCGAGGCCGCCCGTTGGCTTAAAGAGGGCTAAAGGTCCCAGATTTTGGCGGGGGCGAGCTCCACCAGGTTCCCCTCGGGGTCGCGGGTATAAAGGCTTTTCCCCTTGGGCCACTCCGCCCAAAAGACGGGAAAGCCCAGGGCCTTCAGCTTCGCTTCCCACAGGGGAAGCTCTTCCTCCGCCACCCGGAAGGCCACGTGGACGCTCCCCCGGGCCCCGTGGGGGGGAAGGAGGGGGTCCTTCTCCGTGTGCTCGGGGTTGAACACCAAAAACACCCCCCGCCCGGCGCGGAAGAAGGCGTGGCGGGGGGGCTTGTACTGGAAGCAGGGCAGGCCCAAGACCCCCTCGTAAAAGGCCCGCGCCTTTTCCAGGTCCCGGGCGTAGACCGCGGTTTCCAGGACCTCCACTACTTGAGCCGGGCGATGAGTTCGGCCACGGGGATGGCCTCGAGGGTGGTGGTCTTCACGCTCCCCCGGGAGGCCAGGTGGAGCATGGCCCGGGCCACGCTGGCGGCGTCCTCCGCCTCCACGATGTTCACGAAGTCATAGGGGCCCAGCACGGCGTACTGGGCCACCACCTTCACCCCGAAGTCCCGCTCCAACTCCTGGTTCACCTCCTTGATGCGCTCAGGGTTTTTCACCAGGGTTTCCGCCCCGTCGTCCGTGAGGGTGCTGAGCACGATAAAGGTGGGCATGGCTTGCCTCCTTGCCCTAAGTGTACCAAAGCCTTCCGCCGCCGCTCACTCCCACTCTATGGTGGCGGGGGGCTTGGAGGTGATGTCGTAGACCACCCGGCCCACCTCGGGGACCCGCCGGGTGATGCGCCGGGCCACCTCGTCCAGAAACTCCAAGGGAAGCCTGGCCCAGTCGGCGGTCATGAAGTCCTCCGTGGTCACGGCCCTGAGGGCCAGGACGTAACCGTACTTCCGCTCGTCCCCCGCCACCCCCACGCTCCTTAAGGGGGTGAGGACGGCCAGGGCCTGGGCCACCTGCGGGTAAAGCCCCCATTCCTTGAGGAGGCTTGTGAAGAGGTCGTCTGCCCGCCTTAGGATCTCCAGGCGCTCCTCGGTCACCTCCCCCAGGATGCGCACGGCAAGCCCCGGTCCCGGGAAGGGGTGGCGCAGGCGGAGGGGGTCGGGCAGGCCTAGGAGGAGGGCCAGTTCCCGCACCTCGTCCTTGAAGAGGAGGCGGAAAGGCTCTAGGAGGGCGAATTCCAAGTCCTCCGGTAGCCCCCCCACGTTGTGGTGGCTCTTGATCTTGGCCGCCCCGTGTCCCCCTGCCGACTCAATCACGTCGGGGTAGAGGGTGCCTTGGGCCAGGAAGCGGAAGGGCCCCCTTTCCCGGGCCACCTCCGAGAAGACCGCCACGAACTCCCGGCCGATGATCTTCCGCTTCTCCTCGGGGTCTTCCACACCCTTGAGCGCCCGAAGGAAGCGCTCCTTGGCCTCCACCACCAGGAGGTTCACCCCAAGGGCCCTTAAGGCCCCTTCCACCTCCTCCCGCTCCCCCAGGCGCAAAAGCCCGTGGTCCACGAAGACCGCCAGGTGGTCCACCCCGGCCTTGGCCAGGAGGAGGGCCAGGGTGCTGGAGTCCACCCCCCCGGAGACCGCCAGGAGGACCCGCTCCTTCCCCACCCGCTCCCGCACCTCTTGGAGGAGGCTTTCCAGCACGTGCTCTGGGGTCCAATCGCGGGGAACGCCGGCTATCTCCAGGAAGTTCTCCAGTATCTGCATCCCCTTGGGGGTGTGGGCCACCTCGGGGTGGAACTGCACGGCGAAGGTCCTGCCGTCCGGCCCCTCCATGGCCGCCACGGGGTTTTCCTCGGTGGCGGCGGAAACCCGCCAACCGGGGGGAAGCTCGGTGACGGCGTCTTGGTGGCTCATCCAGACCTGGACCTCTCCCGAAAGCCCCCGGAAGAGGGGGCCCTCGTAGCGGGTGAGGAGGGCCTTGCCGTACTCCGCCCGGCCCGCGCGCTCCACCTTGCCCCCGAGCTCCTGGGCGAGGAGCTGCATCCCATAGCAGATGCCCAAGGTGGGGAGGCCTAGCTCCAGGAGGCGGGGGTCGGGGCGGGGGGCCTCGGGGTCAAAGACGCTCTTGGGGCCGCCGGAGAGGATGAGGGCTTTGGGCTGGTGCTTGAGCACCTCCTCCAAGGGGGTGGTCCCCGGGAGGATGAGGGAGAAGGCCCGGAGTTCCCGGAGCCTCCGGGCGATGAGCCTTGTGTACTGGGAGCCGAAGTCCAGGACCAGGACCACGGCCCCAGTCTACTATGCCTCCAGGTGGAGCCTTACCTGGTGCAGGAGCTCGGCGGGGTTTTGCACGGGGTACTCCAGCCGCTCGAGGATCTCCTCCGCCGGCCTATCCAGGATGCGCAAGCCCCGGAGCCTTTCCAAGAGCGTTTCCTTGTTCACGGGGAAGTCCAGGCCCTTCACAGCCTTGAGCACCAGGACGGCCCAAGGGATCCCCATCATCTCCACAAAGCGCTCCAGGAAGTAGCCGAGCACCCGGGGTTCCTCCTGGCCTTGGCGGATGGCTCGGTAAGCGGCTTTGGCCAGCCCCCCCGCCACGTGGGTGCGAAGGCCTTCCCCTTCCGCCATCTCCGTCACCTTCTTGAGGGCGGTTTCCGGGTCGGCGCGGAGGATCTGGCGCACCGCCGCAGTGGAAAGGCCCAGTTCCTTGGCGATGGCCTCGTCGCTCCACATGGCCTCCTGGGCCAAGACCACGGCGTAGGCGGCGGTCATGAGGCTTGCCGCCCAGGTGAGGCGCCTCTTTTCCGCCATGGCCCTGGGCCCGCCCAGCAGGTCAATCACCTTGAGGAAGACCCGAAGCACGGTGGCTTCTAGCTCCTTGGGGTTGGGCGACCGAGGAGGGAGTATCATAGGTTCCTACTTTCTGCCATTATAGCAATCTATATGTGTCTTGCCAAGTTAGTTTCCTAGGGGTGGCCCCACCTCCAAGAGCCCTTCTGGACGTATGTGAAGGTAGTGGGTCCGGGTGTCGTGGCCCGAGAGGCGGCACCCGTCTATCCGCAGGAAGCGCACCACCTCCCCCAAGGGCACCCGGTAGAGCTTGGCCTGGGCGGGGTTCATCACCAGGAGCTTGGCCAGGACCACGGTGGCGTCCAAGATGTGGCTCACCGCATAGCCGCCGGCGGCCTCGGCGGAAAGCTCTTCGTGGCCGGAGCGTTTCTGACTGACCATGACGGCGGTGAGGTCGTGGCGTTTGCTGAAGGCGTACACCTGCCGCACCACCTGCCGGGCGGCGATCTCCTTGGCCTCGTAAAGCCCGGTGAGGGAGTCCACCACCAGGTGGCGGGCGTTTTGGGCAAGGCCTTCCTCGAGGGTGGCGAAAAGGGCCTGGAGGTCCTCGCGAAGGGCGGTATAGGTGGCGGCATCGGCGATGAGCACGTTCTCCAGGACCTTTTCCTTAAGCCCCATGGCCCTGGCCCGGAGCTTCAAGCCCTGAACCAAGAGAGGGGCTGGGGTTTCCGTGGTGACGAAGAGCACGGCCTCGCCCCGTTCCGCCTGTTTAAGGGCGAACTGTTCGGCCAAAAGGCTCTTCCCCGTGTCGGAAACCCCGGTGACGTGCACCGCCGCCCCTTGGGGAAAGCCCCCTAGGGGTTTGGGTTTGAGGGTGGTGGGGTCTAGGGTGAAGAAAAGCTCGTCCAGGCCCTTTACCCCCGTGGGCACCCCTTTGAGCGGGGGGGCTTTGGCGGCAAGCTCCGAGGCGCTTTGCAGTTTGGGCTTCTGCATGCCCTCATTTTCCCCCGAGATGGTGTGTAATGAGGGCATGGCCGAGGTGGAGAGCTTCGCCCTGGACCACACCAAGGTCCAGGCTCCTTATGTGCGCCTAGCGGGCAGGAAGCCCTTGGCAGGCGGGGTGGTGGAGAAGTACGACCTGCGGTTCGCTCAGCCCAACCGGGAAACCATTCCCACCGCCAGCCTCCACACCCTGGAGCACCTCCTGGCCGGGTACCTGCGGGACCACCTGGAAGGGGTCATTGACCTTTCCCCCATGGGGTGCCGGACGGGGTTTTACCTGGTGGCGGAAGGCCCCTTGGACGAGGAGCGGGTCTTGGTGGCCTTGGAGAGGGCCCTGCGCGACGTCTTGCTCCACCAGGGGCCCATTCCCGGGGCGAGCTTTAGGGAGTGCGGCAACTACCGGGACCACGACCTGGAAGGGGCTAAGGCTTGGGCGGAAAGGGTCCTGAAGGCGGGGCTTCGGGTGCAGCCCACGGTTCCCTTGGAGGGGCGGTGACGGCCTTCTTCGCCGCCGAGCCCGAGGAGGCGGGGGCCATCCGGGAGGCCCTGGGGGCGGGGGTGCTCCTGGAAGCCCCCTTTCCCCTTTACCGGGGCGAGGGGGTTTTGGTGGCGGAAACGGGCGTGGGCAAGGTGGCGGCGGCCATGGCCGTGGCCCACGTTCTCACCCGCTTCGCTCCCAAGGAGAGCTTCTTCCTGGGGGTGGCGGGGGCCTTGGACCCCGGGCTTAGGGCCCTGGACCTCCTTTTGGCGGAGCGGGCGGTGCAGTGGGACGTGGACCTCACCCCCTTTGGCCGGGCCCCGGGGGAGACCGCCCTGGGGGTGCGCTTTTTCCCCTCGGACCCCCACCTTTTAGAGCGGGCGGAAGGGGCGGCCTTGGCCCTGGGCCTGCCCTCGAGGCGGGGGGTGGTGGCTACGGGGGACCGGTTTCTGGCGGACCGGAAGGAGGCGGAAAGGCTTCGCGCCCTCCACGGGGCCCACGCCGTGGAGATGGAAGGGGCGGCTGCCCTCATGGTGGCCTACCGGTTCCGCCACCCCATGGCCTTGGTGCGGGCGGTGACGGACGGGGCGGGGGAGGGGGCGGAAGGGGACTTCCAGGCCTTTTTGCGGGAGGCCTCGAGGCGGCTCGGCCTCCTGGCCCGGGCCCTCGTATACTAAGAGGGGGGTTCCAATGCAAATCCGCCTCTTCACGGGTAACGCCCACCCGGGCTTGGCCCAAAGGATCGCCGAGGCCCTAGGCGTGCCTTTGGGCAAGGCCCTGGTGGACCGCTTCCCCGACGGGGAGATCCGGGTGCGGCTATTGGAGAGCGTCCGGGGGGACGACGTCTACCTCATCCAACCCACCTGTCCCCCGGTGAACGAGCACCTCATGGAACTCCTCCTCCTGGCGGACGCCGCAAGGCGGAGCTCCGCCGGCCGCATCAACGCCGTCATCCCCTACTTCGGCTACGCCCGCCAGGACAAGCAGACGGAGGGCCGCGAGCCCGTGAGCGCCAAGCTGGTGGCGGGGCTTTTGGAGCGGGTGGGGGTCCACCGGATCATCGCCATAGACCTCCACGCCCCCCAGATCCAGGGCTTCTTTGACATCCCCGTGGACCACCTTTCCGCCGTGCGCCTCTTCGCCCGCTACCTCCAGGAAAGGGGCTATGCGGAAAACGCCGTGGTGGTCTCTCCCGACGCCGGCCGGGCGGAGGAGGCCAGGCGGCTCGCTGAACGGCTTGGGCTACCCCTGGCCATGCTGGCCAAGCGCCGCCACGGGCCCAAGGAGACCTCCGTCACCTACGTCATCGGGGACGTGCAGGGGAAAAGGCCCCTCATCATAGACGACATCGTCTCCACGGGCGGGACCATAAGGCGGGGGGTGGAGGCGCTTCTCCAGGCGGGGGCCTTGCCCGAGGTGGTGGTCATGGCCACCCACCCCGTCCTGGTGGGGGAGGCCCGGGAAAACCTGGCCCACCCCGCCATCCGGGAGGTGGTCTTCACCGACACCATCCCCCTAAAGGACGGCGGCTACACCGTGCTTTCCACCGCCGAGCTCCTCGCCCAGGCCATCCGCCACGTGCACACCAACCAGTCGGTGAGTGCCCTCATCTAGGGGGATGTGGTAAGCTTTCCTTTGTGCGCCCCTTGGGGGGGCAGGGTTTTGCGTGCGAGGAGGAGCCATGGAGTACCGCCTAAAGGCCTATTACCGGGAGGGGGAGAAGCCCGCCGCCCTAAGGCGTGCGGGGAAGCTCCCCGGGGTCATGTACAACAAGAGCCTGAACCAGAAGGTCTACGTGGAGCTGGGGGAGTTTGACAAGGTCTTCCGTCAGGCCTCCATCCACCATGTGATTGTCCTGGAACTCCCTGACGGCAAGGAGCTCCCCACCTTGGTGCGCCAGGTGAACCTGGACAAGCGCCGCCGCCGTCCGGAACACGTGGACTTCTACGTGCTTTCCGACGAGCCCGTGGAGATGTATGTGCCCCTGCGCTTCGTGGGCACGCCCCAGGGGGTGCGGGAGGGCGGGGTGCTCCAGGAGGTGCACCGGGACATCCTGGTGCGGGTTTCTCCCCGCAACATCCCCGAGTACATTGAGGTGGACGTTTCCGGCCTCGGCATCGGGGATAGCCTCCACGCCGCCGATCTGAAGCTGCCCGAAGGGGTAAAACTCGCCATCTCCCCCGAGGAGACCATCGCCGCCGTGGTGCCCCCGGAGGACGTGGAACGCTTGGCGGCCGAGGCGGCGGAGGCCCCCGCCGAGCCCGAGGTCATCAAGAAGGGCAAGAAGGAGGAGGAGGCCTAGCCTCCCCCCTTGGGGGCGGGGGGCTTGGGCTCCCCGCTTTCTTTTAGGGCCATGTTCTTGGTGGTGGGGCAAGGCAACCCCGGGGAGCGCTACGCCCATACCCGGCACAACGTGGGCTTCATGGTCTTGGACCGGCTGGGGTTTCCCTTTCGCAAGAAGGGGGAGGCCCTTTTGGCGGAGGCGGAGGTGGGGGGGCAGAAGGGCTTTTTCCTGAAGCCCCTCACCTACTACAACCTCACGGGCCAGGCGGTGGCCCCCTTGGCCCGCTTTTACAAAATCCCTCCCGAGCGCATCCTGGTGGTCCACGACGAGATGGACCTCCCCTTGGGCCGCCTGCGCCTAAAGGCGGGGGGAAGCCCTGCGGGAAACCGGGGGGTGGCCTCCATCGCCGAGGCCCTGGGTACCTTGGCCTTCCACCGCTTAAGGGTGGGTATCGGCAAGCCCCCTGCCAAGGAGCTAGGAGCGGCCTACGTGCTTTCCCCCTTCGCTCCCGAGGAGCTCCCCCTTTTGGAAAGGGTATTGGAGGCGGCCAAGGAGGCGGTGCTCTGCTGGGTGGAGCGGGGGCTTCTCCCCTGCGCCGACCGCTACAACGGCCTGGACCTGCGGGAAAACCGCTAAGCTTGGGGTATGGCCGAGCCCACCGTTTTGCTCCTCGCCGGGGGCCAAAGCCCCGAGCACGAGGTTTCCCTGCTTTCCGCCGAGGGCGTCCTTCGCCACATGCCCTTTCCCACGGAGCTTGCGGTCATCGCCAAGGATGGGCGCTGGCTTTTGGGGGAAGAGGCGGAGGCGGCCCTTAAGGCTGGGGTAGCCCCTTTGGGCCGCCTCCCCTTCCCGCCTTCCCTAGACTGGGACCGGTACCAGGTGGTCTTTCCCCTCCTCCACGGCCGCTTTGGGGAGGACGGGACGGTGCAGGGCTTTTTGGAGCTCTTGGGCAAGCCCTATGTGGGGGCGGGGGTGGCGGCGAGTGCCCTTTGTATGGACAAGGACCTCTCCAAGCGGGTCCTGGCCCAGGCGGGCATTCCCGTGGTTCCCTGGGTGGCCCTTTACCGGGGGGAGAGGCCTTTTATTCCCTTTGAACCGCCCTTTTTCGTGAAACCCGCCAACACCGGCTCCAGCATCGGCATCACCCGGGTGGAGGACTACGCCCACCTGGAAGCGGCCTTGGCGGAGGCCTTCCGCCATGATGTCAAGGCGGTGGTGGAAAAGGCCCTGGAAGGGGTGCGGGAGCTGGAGGTGGGCGTTTTGGGGAACATCCTGGGTGAGGCGAGCCCCGTGGGCGAGGTGCGCTACCAGGCCCCCTTTTACGACTACGAGACCAAGTACACCCCGGGCCGGGCGGAGCTTTTGATTCCAGCGCCCATAGACCCGGGTACCCAAGAGACCGTGCAGGAGCTGGCCCTAAAGGCCTACCGCCTCCTCGGGATCCGGGGCATGGCCCGGGTGGACTTCTTCCTGGCGGATGGGGAGCTTTACCTGAACGAGGTGAACACCATTCCCGGCTTCACCCCCACCAGCATGTATCCCCGGCTCTTTGCGGCGGGCGGGCTGCCCTACCCCGAGCTCCTCAGGCGGCTGGTGGAGCTGGCGTTGGCGTAGGCCTGGGCCCCCTTTCCTGTAAGCTGAGGGCATAAGGAAAGGGGGTGTTTGTGGAATTTTTGGAGCGGCTCGGCCTAAAGGGGCGGCGGGTTCTCCTTTTGCACCACGATGACCTGGGGCTAACCCACGCCCAGAACGCTGCCTTTTTCGCCCTGGGCCTGCCCACGGGGAGCGTCATGGTCCCGGGGGCCTGGGCCTCCCAGGTGCGGGGTGTGGACCTAGGGGTTCACCTCACCCTCACCAGCGAGTGGGCCGCACCCCGCCTCCGCCCCCTGACGGGAGGGGAGAGCCTTAAGGACGAGGGCGGCTACTTTCCGGCCACCCTCGAGGACCTCTGGCGGCGGGCCCGGGCAGAGGAGGTGGAAAAAGAGCTTCGGGCGCAGATTGAAGCGGCCAAGAGACTCTTTTCCCCCACCCACCTGGATAGCCACCAAGGGGCGGTGCTCCGGCCCGACCTGGCGGAGATCTACCTGCGCCTGGCCGAGGCGTATGGCCTGGTGCCCTTGGTGCCGGATGGCCTGGAGGGTTTGGGGGTACCTGAGGCCTTCCTTCCCGAGCTGGAGCGGCTTTTGGTGGAAGCCCCCTACCCCAAGGTGCGCTTCCTGGACCCCTACGGCGGCCCGCCCGAGGAGCGGCTTGGCTTTTACCTGAACCTGGCCCACCTGCCTCCCGGGCTTTACTACCTGGTCCACCACAGCGCCCTTCCCACCCCCGAAGGCCGGGCCCTCCCCGACTGGCCTAGCCGGGAGGCGGACTATTTCGCCCTTTCCCACCCCGAGGTGCGGCGGGTCCTGGCGGAGTTTCATCCCCTGACCTGGAAAGCGGTGCGGGAGGCCTTATGAAGCCTTGGCGCTACGCAGCGGGACAGCTTGGCCTTACCCTGGTTTCCGAGAGCTTCGGCACCTATTTGGCCTTCTTTTACCTGGAGCGGCTTGGGCTTTCCGCCGCCTTCTACGCCCTGGCCCGGGGGGTGTACGCCCTTTGGGACGCCCTCAATGACCCCCTCTTTGGCCACCTTTCCGATAGGACCAAGACCCCCTGGGGCCGGCGGCGTCCTTGGCTTTGGGTGGGCGTTCCCCTCTTCCTGTTGGCCTACCTCCTGGTCTTTTGGGTGCCGGACTGGGCCAAAAGCCCCGGCGTGCTCCCCTACTACTTCGCCTTGGCCATCTTCCTCTATGAAACCCTAGCCACCGTGGTTTGGACCAACTACGGGGCGCTTTTCCCCGAGGTGTTTCGGGGCTTGGGCGAGCGGGCCCAGGCCGCCGCCTGGAAGCGCGGGACGGAGCTTTTCGGCCTCATCTTCGGTATCGCCCTCGCTCCCGTGGTCTACGCCCAGGTGGGCTTTGGGGGGATGGCCCTCCTCTTTGCCCTCCTGGCCGCGATCGCCTTTACTCTTTTCCTGAGGGGTGTGGAGGAAGACCCGAAGGCGGGGAGTTCCCTCGGGCTTTGGGCCTCGTTCCGCCTGGTTCTGGGGAATCGGGCCTTCTGGGTGGCGGCCTTGGTGGGCCTCCTCTTTGAGTTCGGGCGCACGGTGATCCAGACGGGGATGGCCTTTTACGCCAAGCACAGCCTGGGCCTGCCCGAGGCGGCCACCAGCCTCCTCTTCGCCGCCGTCTTCCTGGTGGCCTTGCCCTCGGTCTTCCTTTGGGGCGTAATGGCTAGGCGGCTAGGGGGGAAGCGGGCCTGGCGGCTCGCCCATTTGGTCATGGGGTTGGCCGCCCTGTTCCTTTTCCTGCCCCAGGGGTTAGGGTCGGCCCTCCTGGTGGGGGCCCTGGTGGGGGTGGGCTTCGCCGGGGTGCGGGTCACGGGGGAGGTGGTCATGGCCAAGGTGATTGACCTGGACGCCGAGCGCACCGGCACCCGGCGGGAAGGGGCCTACTACAGCCTGGTGGGCCTTCTGGGGCGGGCCTCGGGGGCCTTGGTGGGCCTGGCCTTCGCCCTCCTGGGCCCCCTTTTCGGCTACGTGAGCGGGGAGAACCCGGGGCCGAACCCGGGTCTGGCGTTCCGGTTTTTGGTTTCCGTGATCCCAGGGGTGGCTATCCTCCTCGCCTACCTTCTCGCTGCCCTTTTTCCCCACGAGGTGCGGGAATGAGGCTAAAAAGCGCCCTTTTCTTGGCCCACCCTGCGGGCGAACCGGAAGCGCTGCCCGAAGAAGGCTGGCGGGAGGTGGCCCTGCCCCACCAGTGGACCCTCGAGGGCCTGGAGGCGGAGGTGGGCTGGTACCGCCTTACCCTACCCGAGGGGGGTCCACGGAGGTTTCTGCGTTCCTTGGGCGACTACTACCAGGAGGCCTGGCTGGAAGGCCGCTTCTTGGGGCGGCACGAGGGCTACTTTTTCCCCTGGCTTTTGGAGCTTCCCCCGGGGAAGGAGCTCTACCTGCGGGTTTCCGCCCCCAAAGAGCCCTTAGGCCAGTGGCCCCGCTTTAAGCGGCAGATCAAGGGGGTTTTGGGCCAGCACGACTGCCGGCCTGGGGGGGTTAGCCCACGGGGGCAGGAGCGGGGCACGGGGGGGCTATGGGGTGGGGTGGAGGTGGTGTTCCGGGAGGAGGTGGCCCTCCTCCACCTCACCCACCGGCTTCACCCCAGGCCCGGGGGGTGGCGGCTCCTGGTGCGGCTTCTTCTGGATGCCCCGAGGCCTTTTGCGGAGCGGGTTTTGCTCCGCCTTTCCCCGGAGAACTTCCCCGGGGAGGCGTGGACCCAAGAGGTGGGCCTGCGGGGGGATGCGGGGCGGGGGTACCGGGAGGTGGTGTGGGACCTGCCGGAGATGCCCCTTTGGGAGGTGTGGGAGCGGGGCTTTCCCCACCTTTTTCGCCTCGAGGCCGAACTGGCCCAGGCCCGGGTTTCCGCACCCTTGGGTTTCCGCACCGTGGCTTGGGATGAGGAGGGCTGGCTCCTCTTGAACGGGAGGCGCCTTTTCCTGCGGGGCACCAACCACATCCCCACCCAGTGGCTTGCCGCCTACTCCCAGGCCTTGGCGGAGAAGGACGTGGCCCTGTTGAAGGAAGCAGGGCTCAATGCGGTTCGCGTCCACGCCCACCTCACCCATCCGGTCTTTTACGAGGTGTGTGACCGGGAAGGGGTTTTGGTCTGGCAGGACTTTCCCTTGCAGTGGGGCTATGCCCCGGACGAGGCCTTCGCCGAGGAGGCGGTGCGCCAGGTGCGGGCCATGGTGGAACACTACGGGGCGCATCCTTCCATCTACCTTTGGTGTGCCCAAAACGAGCCCACCCATAACCGCCACGCCTTGGGACCCCTTTTGGCGGCGGAGCTTCGGGCCCAGGACCCAAGCCGCTTGGTGAAGGAGGCCTCCGATTTCCGGGAGCACCCTTACCCCGGGTGGTACTGGGGGCACTTTAGGGACTTCTTGGCCCTGCCAGGGGCCCCGTTGCCCTCGGAGTTTGGAGCCCAGGCCCTTCCCCGGGCGGAGCTGTTGCGCCGGGTCTTGGGGGAGGCTGCCTGGCCTCCCAAGTGGGAGGTGTGGGCGTACCACAACTTCCAGCCCCACGAAACCTTCCGGGTGGCGGGGGTGGAGATGGGGACATCTTTGGAAAGTTTTGTGGAGAACTCCCAGGCTTACCAAGCCCGGCTCCTTTCCTTCGCCATCCACGTCTACCGCCGGGCCAAGGGAAAGGTGGTGGGCTACTTCCAGTTCCTCTTCGCCGAGCCTTGGGAGGGGATTACCTGGGCGGTCTTGGACGTGGAGCGCATCCCCAAGAAGGGATTTCACGCCCTAAAGGAGGCGAGTAGCCCCGTTCTCCTTTCCCTGGTGCCCTACCGGGAGCGGCTAGAGGTGGGCGGCGTGCCGTTGTGGGAGGCGTGGCTGGTGAACGACCTGGAGCGCCCTTTAACCCTGCGGGTGGCCCTGGCCCTGGAGGGCCCGGTGGCTTTGCCCCTTTGGGAGGGCGAGGTGGCGGTGGCGGGGGGAGAGGTGCGGCGGTTTTTCAGCCTGGGGGAGCTTTGGGAAAGCCCCTGGGAAGCGCAAGAGCGCCTCATGAGGGTGGCCGAAGCCCTGCGCAGGCTTCCTCCAGGGAGGTACCGCCTGGTGGGGGAGGCCTGGGAGGGGGAAAGGCTTTGGTCGCGGCAGGTGGTGGAACTGGTCTACTTGGAACCCTTGGTGCCGCCTGGAGAGGCTTGGTAGGGCTAGGCGATTTCCACCTGTAGCCCGGCTTGGCGAAGGCTTTCCAAGGTTTCCTTTCCTGCTTTGCGGTCTGTGATGAGGGCGGTGGCGGCCTCGAGGGGAGCGATGCGCGCGGCAGCCACTTGGAGGAGCTTGGAGTGGTCCGCCAGAAAGTACACTTCCCTCGCAGCCCGCACCATGGCCTTCTTTACCTCTGCTTCCTCCAGGTTGGTGTTGGTGAAGCCCCGCTCGGGGTGGACGCCGTTGCACCCCAGAAAGGCTTTGTCGGCGTTCAATTCTTCCAAGAGCAGGGTGCCGAATGGGTTGACAAGGGAATGTTGTAGGGGTCTGAGCCTTCCTCCGGTGACGATGACCGTGATGCCTGGATGACTCTCCAGAAGCAGGGCGATGTTGAGGGCGCTTGTGATGACCACCACGTCCCGCAGGTTGGGGGAAAGGGCCTTGGCCATTTCCGTGGTGGTGGACCCTACGTCCAGGAGGATGACGTCCCCGTCTTTTACCAGGCTTGCCGCCTTTTTGCCAATGGCTTCCTTTTCCCGGGCGTGAAGGGTCCGGGTGATCTCTAGGGGAAGCTCGGCACGGCGGGCTTCCCAGAGGACCGCTCCGCCCCGAAGCCGCCTAAGACGGCCGCTTCGCTCCAGGGCGTCCAGGTCCGCCCGGACGGTAACCTGGGAAACTCCTAAAAGCTTGGCCAGCTCCGCCACGCGTACCTGCCCCTTTTCCTTGAGAAGGTCTAGGATCTTCGCCCGACGGGCTTCGGCCTCGAGGGTGGGCATAGGCATATTTTGGCAAATTTCGTTAGCTTACGTAGTATATTTGAAGGTCACACTTGACAAAAAAACGTAGCCAATAGTAGGGTAAGAACACCCCCCCTAGGGGTGAAAAGGAGGTGCCATGAGGGCAAGGTTAGTGGCGTTGGCGACCCTTTTGGGGTTGGCTCTAGCGCAGAACCCTTCGTTGCGGGGCGAGATCACCGTATGGAGCTGGGACATTGCCGCCAAAGCCTTGGAGGCTACCATTCCGAGCTTCAACAAGCTTTACCCCAACGTGAAGGTGAGGGTAGTGGACCTGGGCAACCAGCAGGTTTTTGACCGGGGTCTGGCGGGGTGTGCCGCTGGCGGGGTGGATCTGCCCGACGTTTATTCCGTGGAGAACAACGAGGCCGAGGTGTTCTGGAGCCGTTTCCCTAACTGCTTTGCGGACCTGGCTGGGCTCGGCGCGGCTGCCTTGCGGAGGGATTTTCCGGAGTTCAAGTGGACCGAGCTCACCGTGGGGAATCGGATCTACGCCATCCCCTGGGATTCCGGGCCAGTGGTCATCTTCTATCGCCGGGATCTTTACCAGCAAGCAGGGATTGATCCCAACAGGATAGAGACGTGGGATGACTTCCTTGCGGCCGGTAGGCGGATGCTCCAGGCCACGGGAGGCCGGGTGAAGATGGGCACCATTGCCAACGGCCAGGACGACGAGTGGTTCCGCATGTTGGCCAACCAGAACGGTTGCTTCTACTTCAACAACCAGGGCAACGCCGTCACGGTGAATCAGCCGGGATGCGTGCGCGCTTTGGATACCATCAAGAAGCTTGTGGACGCAGGGGTAGTGGCCTTTGGGGGCTGGAACGAGCAAATCCAGTACATCAAGGCCGGAACCGTGGCCAGTGCCATGTTCGGTGGTTGGTACGAAGGAACCATCCGCACGAACGCTCCCGATCAGAGCGGAAAGTGGGGCGTTTACCTGATGCCGGCTGCCACCAAGGGTGGGGTGCGGGCAGCCAACCTGGGCGGTTCTGCGTTAGCCATTCCCGCATCCAGCCGGAATAAAGAGGCAGCGTGGGCGTTTGTCAGGCACGCTTTGGCCACCACAGAGGGCCAGATAACCATGCTCAGGGAGTACGGTCTGGTTCCTTCCTACCTTCCAGCGTTGAACGATCCTTACGTTAAGCAACCCCAGCCCTACTGGGGCAACCAACCCATCTGGCAATCAATCTTAGGGACCCTTGGAAAAATCCCACCGGCGCGGGGTACGCAGTACTTCCAGGAAGCGCGGCAGATCATGACCGCCATCCAGGCGGACTTCCTGGCGGGGAAGTACAGGACGGCTAAGGAGGCTTTGGACGAGGCGGCCAGGCAGATTAGCCGGGCCACGGGACTGCCCATCGCCCGATAGGGGCCGAACGGGGGCTATGGCCTCGGGCCATGGCCCCCTTTTCTAAGCCATGAGGATCGCCCCCTTTCTTTTTCTGACCCCTTATGCCCTTCTCTTTGCGGTTTTCTGGGCTTGGCCCATCGCTTACTCCTTGTATCTCTCCTTTTTGAACACCCGGGTTTATCCTTGGCGCCTCGAGGTGGGTGTCAACTGGGGGCGTCTCCTGCAAGACCCCTTCTTCTGGACCGCCCTCAAGAACACCCTCTTCATCCTTCTCGTACAAGTGCCTTTGATGCTGGCCTTAGCCCTTCTTCTCGCCTTGGCCTTGAACTCAGCCCTCTTGCGTGCCAAGGGTTTCTTCCGCTTTGCCTTTTTCGCCCCTGTGGTGGTGGGGGCGGTGGCGTATTCTGCGGTTTTTCGCCTCCTTTTCAACACGGAGTTTGGAGCGGTGAACGCCCTTCTCCGGACGTTAGGGCATCCAGGGTATGACTGGCTCTATGCCCCCGGGCCGGCCATGGCTGTGATTATCATTGCCCTGACCTGGCGTTGGACAGGGTACAACGCCATTATCCTCTTGGCGGGGTTACAGAGCATTCCTAAGGAACTCTACGAGGCGGCTGCGCTGGATGGGGCGGGTCCTTGGCAGAGGTTTTGGCACGTGACCCTACCTGGCATACGGCCGGTCCTTCTCTTTGCCCTGGTCCTTTCCATCATCGGCACCCTTCAGCTTTTCACTGAGCCTTTCCTCATCACAGGCGGGGGGCCTGGCAACGCCACCATGACCTTGGGCGTGTACCTGTACCAGCAGGGCTTTCGGAGCTTTAACTTCGGCTACGCTTCGGCCATCGCTTACACGGTGGCCCTCTTGGCGGCGCTTTTCTCCTTTTTGCAGATGCGCCTATGGAGGGAGCGATGAGCAAGCAGCGTTTTTGGCTCGCCTTGGTCCTCCACGTTGGGCTTTTGCCCTTAGCCCTTTTGTGGCTGGCGCCGCTGTGGCTCATGGTGGTGTTTGCTACCCATCCCGAAGAGGAGATCTTTCGTATACCCACGCCGCTCCTTCCGGGAGGGGCCTTCGGGCAGAACTTGGCCAACCTGCAGGCAGATACCAATTTCCTGCGGGCGCTTTTAAACAGTGTGGTGGTGTCTGGGCTTTACACCCTAGGGGGACTTTTGCTTAGTGCCATGGCGGGGTATGCCCTTGCCGTGTACCAATTCCGGTTTAAAGCCCTGGTGTTCTCCTTTATCGTGGCCACGCTCACCATTCCCTACTTTGTGGTGGTCATTCCCCAATACATCTTGGTGGCCAGGGACCTGAAGCTCACTAACACCTTCTGGGGCGTTATCCTGCCCTTTTTGGCCAACGCTTTGGGGGTTTTTTACATGCGCCAGGTTTTCCTTTCCCTTCCTTCTTCCCTCCTGGACGCCGCCCGCGTGGATGGGGCGGGGGAGGTGCGCATCTTCTTCCAGATCGCCTTGCCCCTGGTGCGCCCTGCCTTGGCGGCGCTGGCCCTCATCCTTTTCCTAAATGCCTGGAACGATTACCTTTGGCCCCTTCTGGTGCTTTCGCAAAAGGAGATGTATACCGCCCCGGTGGCCTTGGGTACGCTCATCGGGCTTACCCGAGTTTCCTGGGGAGGCATCATGGTGGGTTCGGCCTTGATGACGGTACCCTTTTTGTTGCTTTTCCTCTTTTTACAGCGTTATTTCGTGGCGGGCATAACCGCGGGTGCGGTAAAGGAGTAAGGCTATGCTAGGTGTTTGCTACTACCCCGAACACTGGCCTAGGGAGCGTTGGTCTGAAGATGCTAGGCGGATGCGCGAGCTTGGGCTTGCCTACGTGCGGGTGGGGGAGTTTGCCTGGGCCCTTTTGGAGCCGGAGCCTGGCCGTCTGGACTGGGCCTGGCTGGACGAGGCGGTGGCGGTCTTGGCCCAGGCGGGACTAAAGGTGGTCCTGGGCACGCCCACGGCCACGCCGCCCAAGTGGCTGGTGGACCGTTACCCCGAGATCCTGCCTGTGGACAGGGAGGGGCGTAGGCGCCGCTTTGGAGGGAGGCGCCACTACTGCTTCAGTAGCCCCGTTTACCACGAGGAAACGCGCCGCATCGTCACGCTTTTAGGAGAACGCTACGGTAAGCACCCCGCAGTGGCGGGATTTCAAACGGACAACGAGTACGGCTGCCACGGCACGGTGCGCTGCTACTGCGAGCGCTGCCAAGATGCCTTCAGGAAGTGGCTTGAGGAGCGCTACGGGAGCATAGATGTCCTCAACGAGGCCTGGGGGACCGTTTTTTGGAGCCAACGCTACCGTACCTTCCAAGAGGTAGAACTCCCTAATCTCACCGTGGCTGAGGCCAACCCGAGTCACCTTCTGGACTACTATCGTTTTGCCTCGGAGCAGGTACGGCGTTACAACCGCCTCCAGGTGGAAATCCTTCGGGCGCACGCCCCGGGTAAGTTCGTCACGCACAATTTCATGGGTTTCTTCACGGACCTAAATCCTTTCCCCTTGGGAGAGGACTTGGACTTTGCGAGTTGGGACAGCTATCCCTTGGGCTTCACCGACCTCATGCCCCTTCCGGAGGAGGAAAAGCTTCGCTACGCCCGGACGGGCCACCCGGACGTGGCGGCTTTCCATCACGACCTTTACCGCGCGGTGGGACGGGGACGGTTTTGGGTGATGGAGCAGCAACCGGGCCCGGTGAACTGGGCACCCCACAACCCCAATCCCGCTCCGGGCATGGTGCGCCTTTGGACCTGGGAGGCTTTGGCGCACGGGGCGGAGGTGGTTTCCTACTTCCGGTGGCGGCAGGTGCCCTTTGCCCAAGAACAGATGCACGCCGGTTTGCACCGGCCGGACTATGCCCCAGATGCGGCTTTCTTTGAGGTGCAACGGGTGGTGGAGGAGCTGGGCGCGCTTTCCTTACCCCCTCCCGGGCAGGCCCCTGTGGCCTTGGTCTATGATCCCGAAGCCCCTTGGGTTTACGAGGTCCAGCCCCATGGGGCTGAGTGGAACTACCTGGCCTTGGTGTTTCTCTTCTACAGCGTAGCCAGGCGGCTCGGATTGGACGTGGATATCGTTCCACCGGGGGCTGCTTTGCAGGGGTACCGGCTGGTGTTGGTGCCGAGCCTGCCCATTGTGCGGGAGAAGGCTCTGAATGCCTTTAGGGAAGCCGATGGTATCGTGCTTTTTGGTCCAAGGAGTGGCAGTAAAAACGAGAACTTCCATATTCCTCAAGGGCTCCCTCCAGGGCCTTTGCAGGCCTTGCTTCCGCTGAAGGTGGTGCGGGTGGAAAGCTTGCCGCCGGGTTTGCGGGAAGAGGTAGAGGGACCTTGGGGCCGGTTTTCTTCGGGCCTGTGGCGGGAGTGGGTGGAAACGGATCTAAGCCCCCTGTTGCGTTTTGCGGATGGTTTAGGGGCTTTGTTCCGGGCGGGCCGCTACCTGTACCTTGCTGCTTGGCCTAGCCCGGAGCTCCTTGGTGCTCTGTTGGTAGGCTTGGCCCAGGAAGGAGGGCTTTCGCCAAAGCCCTTGCCCTCAGGGCTCCGCTTGCGGTGGAGGGGCCACTTGGTTTTTGCCTTTAACTATGGCCCCGAAGAGGTGGTTCTTCCCGTTCCTTCGGGGGTGCGCTTCCGCTTGGGAGGCCCTAGGCTTTCCCCGTACGAGGTGGCGGTTTGGGAGGAGGGTTAAGGGATGCGGGTAAAGGTGGGGAGCCTCGAGGTGGCCCTGGAAGCGGAGGAGGTGAAAGCGGCCCCAGGTGGGCTGTACCTCAAGGGCAGGGAGGTACGGGTTTATCCCCCTTTTCGGGGAGAGGCGTTCTTCCGGCACGGTTGGCAAAGCTGGAGCCTGGCTTCCTGGGTTTCGCTTTCCCAGCCGCCGGTTCCTCTTCTTCCTCCAGAACGCCAGCCCCAGGCCGATGACCCTTTCCTGCTTCGTGCCTCAGAGTGGTGGGGCAGTGGGCTCGGCGCCCTGCGCGGCCCCGAGGGCCGGGTGCTCCTGCTGGGTGCCTTGGGAGTAGGGGCCCGGGTCCTGGGCCGGCCGGATTTGCTCCTGGGCCGGATGGAGGGGGAAGAGGGTGGGTGGTTCGTGGCTTGGGGTTCTGAAGAAGAGGTGTTTCCCGCCTACGCCCGCCTCCTGCCTCGCCGCCTTTTGGGAAAGCCGCCTAGGGTCTGGTGCTCTTGGTACGCTTTTTATACGAACATAAGCGAGGTGCGCCTCCTTCAGGTTCTGGAAGAGGTGGCCAGCTATCCCTTTGAGGTCTTTCAGGTAGACGATGGTTGGCAGAGAGCTCTGGGCGACTGGGAGGCTAATGAGCGCTTTCCCCATGGCATGGCCTATCTGGCGGAGCGAATCCGGGCAAAGGGTCTGCGGCCGGGGCTTTGGCTTGCCCCTTTCTTGGTAACGGCGGATAGCCCCATTGTTCACGCCCGCCCAGAATGGCTCCTCCGGGACCGGGAGGGGCGGCCGCTTCCTGCGGGCTTCAACTGGGGGAAGCCCCTTTTGGCTTTGGATGCGGGGAAGGAAGAGGTTCTTGCCTGGGTGGAGGGCCTCATCCGGAAGGTGTGCTCCTGGGGTTATGACTACTTAAAGCTAGACTTCCTCTATGCAGCATCCCTTCCCGGGGCGGAGGGTGAGGGGCGGTATCGTGTGGCTATGGAGCGGATACGCCAGGCAGCGGGGGATGCCTACCTCCTCTTCTGTGGGGCTCCGGTTTTGGCCTCTTTGGGGTTGGCGGATGGGCTTAGGGTAGGTCCCGATGTGGCCCCCTACTGGGACAACGAGGACCGCTCCACCTGGCTCGGCGACCCCACGGGGCCCGGGCTCAGAAACGCCCTGCGCACCACCTTGCACCGGCTTTGGCTTCGGGAAAACGTTCAAGTGGATCCCGATGTGGTTTTCTTCCGCACCCGTTTTAACCTACTTTCCCCAGAGACCATGCGGCTGCAAGAGGTTTTGGCGCGTTATACCGGTTTTAAGGCCACCTCGGACCCCCCCTCTTGGCTTCTGCCGGAAGAGGAGGTGCGCTTGCGGGGTTTTTTGACCGAAGAGGGAGGAGTGGAGCGGCTCGGTCCCTACCGCTTCCGCTTCGGGGAGGAGGTTCTGGACTATGCCCCCCTTCTTTAAACGCCACCACCGCAAAGGGGACGGAAGGGAGCTCATCCTCTACGGCCTAAGCCCCTTGGAGGAGGCGCCCTTGCCGGAGGGGGAGGAGGCCTTCCACGCCGCCCCCCACCTCCGCTACCACCCCTTGCGGGGGGAGTGGGTGGTCTACGCCGCCCACCGCCAGGAGCGCACCTTCCTTCCCCCGAAGGAGCACTGCCCCCTTTGCCCAAGCCGGGAAGGGGCCTTCCCCACGGAGATCCCCTTTACCCGCTTCCAGGTGGCGGTCTTTGAGAACCGCTTCCCCGCCCTGGTTGCCAGCCCACCCCCTCCCCCCGCTGGCCTCCCCGTGCCCGCGGAGGCCGCCCGGGGCCGGTGCGAGGTGGTGGTCTACACGCCCCTCCACACGGGAAGCCTCGCCACCCTTTCCGAAGAGGAGAGGCTTCTTTTGGCCTGGGTGTGGCGGGAGCGGTACCAGGCCCTCTATAGCCTCCCGGGGGTGCGCTTCGTCATGCCCTTTGAGAACCGGGGGGAGGCGGTAGGGGTGACCCTGCACCACCCCCACGGGCAGATCTACGCCTATCCCTTTGTGCCCCCCATCTTGGAGCGGGAAAGCGCCGCCTTCCGCGAGCGGCCCGTGCTTCAGGAGCTTTTTCCCCGCCTCGAGGCCTACTGGATAGACCAGGAGGAAGGCTTCCTGGCCTTCGTTCCCCCCTTCGCCCGCTACCCCTATGAAGTTTGGCTTGCTCCCTGGGAGCGCCACCCGGGGCCCTGGACCTTTTCCGACGAGGAGATGGCGGCCTTCGCCCGGCTTCTGGGCCGGGTGGTGGCCCGGTACGATGCCCTTTTTGGCGAACCCTTTCCCTACGTGATGGCCTTCCACGCCGCCCCTTTGGGGGAGGAGCGCACCTTCCACTTCCACGTGGAGTTCTACCCCCCCAAGCGCACGCAGGACAAGCTCAAGTTCCTGGCGGGGACGGAACTTGGGGCGGGCACCTTCGTGGTGGACGCCCTGCCCGAGGAAACGGCGAAGCGGCTTAGGGAGGTTTTATGAAATACCTTTTAGCCCTAGACCAAGGCACCACGTCCAGCTGGGCCATTCTCTTCACCCTGGAGGGGGAGGTGGTGGCCGTGGCGCAGCGGGCCTTTGCCCAGCACTACCCCGAGCCAGGCTTGGTGGAGCACGATCCTTGGGAGATCTGGGAGAGCCAGCTTTGGGCGGCCAAGGAGGCCCTGCGCCGGGCGGGGGTGGGGCCGGAGGCGGTGCTGGCCCTGGGCATCGCCAACCAGCGGGAGACCACCCTGGTGTGGGAGAGGGATACGGGGCGGCCCCTCCACCCCGCCATCGTCTGGCAGGACCGCAGGACCGCTTCCCTTTGCGAGGCCCTGCGGGAGCGGGGGTTGGAGGGGCTTTTCCGGGCGCGCACGGGGCTCCTGCTGGACCCCTACTTCTCCGCCACCAAGCTCCTTTGGCTTTTGGAGCGCGTGCCTGGGCTAAGGGAGCGTGCGGAGAGGGGAGAGGTGTGCTTCGGCACCGTGGACACCTGGCTCCTTTGGAACCTCACGGGGGGCAGGGTCCACGCCACCGACCCCACCAACGCCAGCCGCACCCTCCTCTTCCACCTGGAAACCCTGACCTGGGACGAGGAACTCCTCCGCGTGCTAGGTATCCCGAAGGCCCTCCTCCCCGAGGTGCGGCCCTCGGACGGGGACTTTGGCGAGACCCTGCCCGGGCTTTTGGGGGCCCCTATTCCCATCCGAGGGGTCCTGGGGGACCAGCAGGCGGCCCTTCTGGGGCAGGCGGCCTTGGGGGCGGGGGAGGGGAAGTGCACCTACGGCACGGGGGCGTTCCTCCTCCTAAACACGGGGGAGCGGCCCGTCTGGGCGGAGGGGGGCCTCCTCACCACCTTGGCCTGGCACCTGGAGGGCAAGGCGGCCTACGCCCTGGAGGGAAGCGTCTTCGTGGCGGGGGCGGCGGTGGGGTGGCTTAGGGAGGTGGGCCTCCTTGGGGAAAGCCACGAGGTGGAGAGCCTAGCCCGGCAGGTGGAGGATGCGGGCGGGGTCTACTTCGTCCCCGCCTTCACGGGGCTTGGGGCCCCCCACTGGGACCCCTACGCCCGGGGGGCCATCCTGGGGCTTACCCGGGGGACAACCCGGGCCCACCTGGCCCGGGCGGCCCTGGAGGGGGTGGCCTTCTCCGTGGGGGAGGTGGCCTGGGCCATGGCGGGGGCGGCGGGGCTAGGGCTCAAGGCCCTGAAGGCGGACGGGGGCATGGCGCAGAACGACCTTTTCCTGGAGATCCAGGCGGACCTTCTGGGGGTGCCGGTGCTGAGGCCAAGGGTCACGGAGACCACCGCCCTGGGGGCGGCGTGGGCGGCGGGGATCGGGGCGGGGGCGCTTTCCCTGGGGGACCTTCCCGCCCTTTGGCGGGAAGAGGCCCGGTTCCTGCCCCGGATGCCGGAGGCGAGGCGGGAGGCCCTTTACCGGGGCTGGCGTCGGGCGGTGGAACGGGCCAAGGGCTGGGTCCAGGAGGGGTAGATGGCCGACCGGGAAGCCCTGTGGGAACGGCTGAAGGAGCCCTGGGACCTCCTCGTCCTAGGGGGAGGGGCCACGGGGGCGGGGGTCCTGTGGGAGGCGACCCTAAGGGGGCTCAAGGCGGCCTTGGTGGAGGCCAGGGACTTCGCCTCGGGGACCAGCAGCCGCTCCACCAAACTCCTCCATGGGGGGGTGCGCTACCTGGAGCTGGCCCTGAGGCGCCTGGACCGGAGGCAACTCCGCCTGGTGATGGACGCCCTCCGGGAACGCAAGGTGGTTATGGACCTGGCCCCCCACCTGGCCTACCCCCTCCCCCTCCTCACCCCCCTTTTCCGGCCCCTGGAGCTCCCCTACTACGGGACGGGCCTCCTCCTCTACGACCTCCTCTCGGGGCAAAGGCGCCTTGGGCCCACCCGCTACCTCCCCCCGAGGGGGGTGGCGGAACTTTTCCCCGATCTACCCCCCACCCTGGGGGGCATCCTCTACTGGGACGGCCAGTTCCAGGACCACCGCCTGGTCCTGGCCCTCCTCCTCTCCGCCCTAAGGCGAGGGGCCCTGGCCCTGAACCACGCCGAGGCCCACGCCTTTCTCCTGAAAGGGGGCAGGGTGGTGGGGGCGGTGGTGCGGGACCACCTCACGGGAAGGGAGGTGGAGGTCCACGCCAAGGCGGTGGTGAACGCCACGGGCCCCTTCACCGACGCTACCCGCCGCCTCCTGGACCCCCACCTGCCCCCCCTCCTCACCCCCTCCAGCGGGGCCCACCTGGTCCTGGACTACCCGCTCAGGACGGGCCTCCTCCTCCCCAGGACCCGGGACGGCCGCGTTCTCTTCCTCCTGCCCTACCGGGGAAAGGCCCTCTTGGGCACCACCGACCGGCCCGCCGAGGCCAGCTTCTGCCCCTTGCCCAAGGAGGAGGAGGTGGCCTACCTCCTGGAGGAGGTGAGGCCTTACCTGGGGGACCTCTCCCCCCATATCCGGGCGGTCTGGAGCGGCCTTAGGCCCCTGGTGGGGCGGGGGGAGACGCGGCTTTTGGTGCGGGACCACCTCATCGCCGAGGAAAGGGGGCTTTACACCCTCACGGGGGGCAAGTGGACCACCTTCCGCCTCATGGCCCAGGACCTCGTGGACCGCTTGGACCGGGACCTGGGCCTCGGGCTTCCCCCCTCCCCCTCCCACGCCACCCCCCTCCTGGGGGCTGGCCCCAAGCCCCCCTTGGACCTCCCCGAGGGGGTGGCGGAACACCTCTACCGCACCTACGGCAGGGAGGCGCAGGCGGTGGCGGCCCTGGGGGATAGGCCCCTCCTGCCCGGGCGCCCTTACCTGGAGGGGGAGGTGGTCTACGCCGTGCGGGAGGAGCTTGCCCAGAAGCCCCTGGACGTGCTCGCCCGGCGGATGGGCCTGGCCCTTTTGGACCAGGAGGCGGCGCGGGAGGCCCTGCCCCGGGTGGTGGCCCTCATGGCCCCCCTCCTGGGCTGGGACGAGGGGAGGGCCCGGGCGGAGCTGGAGGAGGCCCGGGCCGCCTTGCCCGGGCTTTGCTAAGCCTCCTCCGCCCTCTGCACCGCCTGCGTTTCCCGCAGGATGGCCCGCACCCTTTCCCCGGGGATGGTTTCCTCCCGGAGGAGCTCTTCCGCCAGGCGGTGCATGGCCTCGGCGTGGGCCAGGAGGACCTCGCGGGCCCGGGCGTAGGCCTCGTCCAGGATTTTGCGGATGTCCTGGTCAATGAGGCGGGCGGTCTCCTCGGAGTGGTCTTTCTTCTTGGCGATCTCCTCGCCCAGGAAGATGGGGCCGGAGTCCGAGCCCCAGGCGATGTTCTTGAAGTGCTCCCCCATGCCCCAGTCCAGGACCATGCGCTTGGCGATCTGGGTGGCCCGCTTGAAGTCGTCCTGGGCCCCGGTGGTCACGGTGCCGGTGAAAAGCTCCTCCGCCACCCGGCCCGCCATGAGGACGGAAAGCTCGTCCATGAGGTGCTCCCGGGAGACCAGGACCCGCTCTTCCGGCTTGCTCCACCGGGCCCCCAGGGCCATGCCCCGGGGGACGATGGACACCTTTTCCGTCTTGTCGGCGTGGGGCAGCACCTCGCCCACCACGGCGTGGCCCGCCTCGTGGTAGGCCACGGCCCGCTTCTCCTCGGGGGAAAGCTTGAGGGCGGGGCGTTCCAGGCCCAGGACGATCTTGTCCAGGGCCTTGAGGAAGTGTTCCTTGCGGATTTTCTTTTCCCCGTCCCGGGCGGCGAGGAGGGCCGCCTCGTTCACCAGGTTCTTGAGGTCGGCCCCGGAGAAGCCCGGGGTGAGGTGGGCGAGCTCCAGGGCGTCCACGTCCTCGGCGATGGGCTTGCCCCGCATGTGCACCAGGAGGATGTCCTTCCTCTCCTCCAAGGAGGGAAGGCCCACCACCACCTGGCGGTCAAAGCGCCCGGGGCGGAGGAGGGCGGGGTCTAGGATGTCGGGGCGGTTGGTGGCGGCGAGGACGATGACGGAGGTGTCCTTCTCAAAACCGTCCATCTCGGAAAGGATTTGGTTCAGGGTCTGCTCCCTTTCGTCGTGGCCGCCCCCGATGCCCGCTCCCCGTTTGCGGCCGATGGAGTCCAGCTCGTCAATGAAGATGATGCTGGGGGCGTTGCGGCGGGCGTCCTCAAAGAGGCTCCGCACCCGGCTCGCCCCCACCCCCACGAACATCTCCATGAACTCGCTGGCGGAGACGGAGAAGAAGGGCACCCCCGCCTCCCCCGCCACCGCCCGGGCCAGAAGGGTCTTGCCCGTGCCCGGGGGGCCCACCAGGAGGACGCCTTTGGGGATCTCCGCCCCTAGCTCTAGGTACTTCTTGGGGTTTTTGAGGAAGTCCACCACCTCCATGAGCTCGCGCTTGGCCTCCTCGTGCCCGGCCACGTCCTTGAAGGTGGTGTTCACCTTCCGCTCCTTGCCGTAGAGCTTGGCCCGGCTTTGGCCGAACTGCATCACCTGGCCCGCCCCCCCTTGGGCCCGCATGAAGAAGAACCAGAAGAAGAGGATAAGGAGGAGGGTGGGTCCCACGTAGAGGAGGAGTTGCGGCCAGAAGGAGGGCGCTTTGGTGACCACCCGGACCCCGTTTTCCTCCAGGAAGCGCAAGAGCTCGGGGTCCGCCACCTGGGCGGGGGGCAGGGGCACCTGGAAGCGGCGGGCCACCTGGGTGCCTCCTTGGGGGGTGGGGAAGCGCTCGGGTTCTTTGAGTGTGCCCAGGAGGCGGGTTTCCTCCAGGGTGACCTCGGCCACCTTGCCCTGGCGCACCAGTTCCCGGAAGCCGGTGTAGGAGAGGGTGGGGGCGGGGGGGCCGGTGAAGGCGGTGTAGGCCAGGTAGCCTAAGAGGAGCAGAAAGATTAGGGTGAAGGGGTTCAAGCGTTGCGGCAACATCTACCTCCCTTGCCCTATGGTAGCGCCTTACCGGGTGAGAGGACTGAAGGCTGTGGTATCCTCTAGCGGCGATGAGGGGGGTCCTCGAGGCCCTGCACCAGGGGGACTACGACACCGCCATAGAGCGCCTTACCCGCAAGGCCCTCTTCGGCTCCAAGGAGGAGGCCCGGGAGGCCCTCCTGCTCCTCGCCGAGGTGCATAGCCTCTATGGGGAGGAGGGGCTGGAGCGGGCCCACCAGGCCCTGGAGGAGGCCTATGAGCTTGGGGGGTTGGAGTTTAACCCCCTCTACCGGGCCCTCTTGGCGGAGCTTTTGGCCCTGGAGGGCCGAAGCGAGCGGGAAGTCCTTCCCCTTCTCCTCCCCACGGGGGATCCCCGGGCCCTCTACCACCAGGCCCAGGCCCTCTTTTACCTAGGCCGCTTTGAGGAGGTTCTTGGGACGCTTAAGGAGGGGCTTCCCGCCTTTTTGGCCTGGCGGGCGGAGGCCCTTAAGGGGAGGGCTTTGGAGCGGCTTGGCCGCCACCGGGAGGCGGCCATGGCCTACGAGCGGGGGGTGGAGCTCGCCCTGGGGCTTGAGCGCTACTGGCTCCTCCTGGACGCCGCCGCCATGTGGGTGGAGGCGGGGGAGGGGGAAAGGGCCCTCCTCGCCTTGGAGGAAGCGAGGGAGGAGGTGGGGGAGATGGAAGGCGCCGAAGACGCCGCCACCCGCCACTACCTCCTGGCCCGGGCCCATCTCCTCCTGGAAAACCCCAACCGCGCCCTCGAGGAGGTGCAGGAGGCCCTGAGGAGGGAGGAGGAAAGCGGCCACAAGGCCTACGGCACCCCTCTCCTCCTCGGCCAGGCCCTCCTGCGCCTAGGCCGCTACCCGGAGGCCATGGCCGCCTTTCAGGAGGCCCTGGCGAGGGCCCAAGGGGAGGAGCGCCCCTATGTCCTCCACGAGATGGGGGTGGCGGCCTTGGACCAGGGGGCCTACCTGGAGGCGGAGGAGTACCTCCGGCGCTTGGTGGAAGAGGAGGGCTACCCTTACCGGGCCCAGGCCCTGGCGGACCTGGCGGAGGCCCTTTACCGCCAAGGGCGTTACCAGGAGGCGGAAAGCGTGGCCAAGGAGGCCATGGCCCAGGGGGCGGAGGCGGCGGGGGAGCTCATCCTGGGCCACGTGGCCTACGACCTCATGCACCTGGAGGAGGCCTTGGCCCACTACCGCAAGGCGGCGGAGCTTTCCGAGGAGGGAAGCCGGGAGTGGGTGGGGGCCCAGGAGATGGTGGTGGATACCCTGGCCCAGTTGGGCTACCGCTCCCCCGAGGAGATCCTGGCCCGCGCCGAGGCGGTGCTTCCCCATGTCCACCCTGCCGACGAGTGGCACCAGGCCCTCCTCGCCTACCGGGAGCGGGCGGAGGCCATCCTGCGCCAGGGCAGGCGGCCCAACTAGCCCCGCCGCAGGGGGCTTAGGGCCTTAAGCACCTCCTGGGCCCGAAGGGGCTTGGGCAGGTGGAGGACCCTTAGGGGGCGGAAGAGGAGGCCTGGGGGCGTTTCGCTCACCAGGTACAAGGAGGCCAGTTTCCCTTCGGGGTGGGCCCGGATTTTGCGGACCCACTCCAGGGCTTTCTCCCCTTGCAGGATGACGCCCTTGGGCCTTTCCTTGAGGAGCCTCAGGGCCATCTCCAGGTCCTTGGCCAGGAGGACGCGGAAGCGGTGGGCCTCGAGGAGGTACAAAAGGAGCCTCCGCACCACCCCGCTCTCCGAAAGGATGAGGACCAAGGGGTCCTCCGCCAGGAGGGTGGAGGGGCGGACCAGGCCCCGGCTTTTGAGCTCAAAGAGGAGGTGGTACACCGCTTCTTCCGGCAGGCCCGAAAGGAGGGCCACGCTCCGCGCCCGGCGCACCCCGTCCAGGTGCTCCAACACCGCCCAGGCCTCGGGGGAAAGGGGGTGGCGGGTGGGGTCTTCCACCAGGTGGAGCACCTCGTCCGGGTCCACCTGGCCCCGGCGCCACTCGTCCAGGCGCCTCGCCGCCTCCATGAGGGCGGCGTCCGTGTCCAGGGTGTGGGGCAGGGCCACCTGGCTCCCCTCCGTGAGGGGTTCGGCCAAGATCTCCCCCTCCCTTTCCCCCAGGAGGGTGGCCAAGGCCTCCAGGACCTGGGCCTCCAGGGCCTCCCGTAGCTCCTCCTCCCCGATGAGGCCAAGCTCCAGGGCCAAGGCCCCTAAGGGGGTGCCGGGGTTCTCCCGGCCCTGGCGCTCCACCAGGGCCTGCACCTCCTCCAGGCTCAGGTGGCCGAGGCGCACCAGGTACTCCCCCAGGTGGGGCCCGGGCTCCGTGCGGGCGTAGAGGATGCGCCCGCCTAGGAGGTGGACCCGGCCATAGATGCGCCCCTGGAAGGCCACCACGGCGCTTTTCCGCTGGGCGGCGAGGGCCTTTAGGAGCTCGCCCAGGTCCAGTTCCTCCAAGGTGGCCCGGATCATGCTAGAGAAGGGGTTCCGCCGGCGGCGGAAAGCCCAGGTGGCGGTAGGCCCTTTCCGTGGCCACCCGCCCCCTGGGGGTGCGCTTGAGGAGGCCCTGCTGGATGAGGTAGGGCTCGTGCACCTCCTCCAGGGTCCCGGGGTCCTCGGACACCGCCGTGGCCAGGGTGGCGAGGCCCACGGGGCCGCCGCCGAAGCGGAGGATGAGGGCCTCGAGGATCTCCCGGTCCCGCTTCTCCAGGCCGAGCTCGTCTAGCCCCAAGGTGGCCAGGGCCTCCTCGGCCCTTTCCCGGGTGATGACCCCTTCCCCCGCCACCTGGGCGAAGTCCCGCACCCTGCGGAAGAGCCGCTTGGCGATGCGCATGGTGCCCCGGCTCCGCTTGGCGATCTCTATGGCGGCCTCCTCGGCGATCTCCACCCCAAGGAGGCGGGCGTCCCGCTTGATCCCAAGGGCAAGCTCCTCCAGGCTGTAGTACTCCAGGTGCTCCACGATGCCGAAGCGGCTCCTAAGGGGCGGGGTGATGAGGCCGGGGCGGGTGGTGGCCCCGATGAGGGTGAAGCGGGGAAGCTCCAGGCGGATGGTCCTCGCCGCCGGCCCCTGGCCGATGACGATGTCCATCTTGAAGTCCTCCATGGCCGGGTAGAGGTGCTCCTCCGCCTGGCGGCTTAGGCGGTGGATCTCGTCAATGAAGAGGATATCCCCCTCCTCCAGGGAGTTGGCCAGGATGGCGGCCAGGTCCCCAGGCTTCTCAATGGCCGGCCCCGAGGTGATGCGCAGGTTCACCCCGAGCTCGTGGGCGATGACGTGGGCCAGGGTGGTTTTGCCGAGACCGGGGGGCCCAAAGAGGAGGAGGTGCTCCAGGGGCTCCCCCCGGGCCTTGGCGGCCTCGAGGTAGACCCTGAGCTTTCTCTTGAGCCTCTCCTGGCCGATGTATTCGTCCAGGGTCTTGGGCCTTAGGGCAAGGTCCGGGTAAACCTCCACGCCCTTTCATGATAGCCTTTTCCCGTGCGGCGCACGGTGAAGGAGTTTCGCCAGGCTAAGGGCAAGAGGCTCGTCTACCTCACGGCCTACGACTACCCCACGGCCCGGCTGGCTGAGGCCGCCGGGGTGGACGCCATCTTGGTGGGGGACTCCTTGGGCATGGTGGTGCTGGGCTACCCCTCCACCGTCCCCGTCACCTTGGAGGAGATGCTCCACCACACCAAGGCGGCCAGGCGGGGAGCCCCGGAGACCTTTTTGGTGGCGGACCTGCCCTACCTGAGCTACGCCACCCTGGACCGGGCCTTGAGGGCGGCGGAGCGCCTCCTCAAGGAGGGCGGGGCGGATGCGGTGAAGCTGGAGGGGGGCGAGGAGGTGGCGGAGATTGTCAAGGGCCTCACCCGGGCCGGGGTGCCGGTCCTGGGGCACGTGGGCCTCACCCCCCAGACGGCGAGCCAGCTTGGGGGCTACAGGCTCCAGGGTAAGGGCAAAGAGGAGGCCGAGCGCATCCTGAAAGGGGCCTTGGCCTTGGAGGAGGCGGGGGCCTATGGGGTGGTGCTGGAGATGGTGCCCGCCTCCTTGGCCAAGGAGATCACAGAGCGGCTTTCCATCCACACCGTGGGCATCGGGGCGGGGCCCCATACGGACGCCCAGGTCCTGGTCTTCCACGATGTGGTGGGGCTTTATGGGGAGTTCAAGCCCCGCTTTGTAAAGCGCTACCTGGAGGCGGGGAAGCTCATCCAAGAGGCCCTTGCAAAGTACGCCGAGGAGGTGCGGGAAGGGGTTTTCCCTGGCCCCGAGCACAGCTTCTAGCCCTACAATGGGGACCGTGGTGCGCTTTCAGGCGGAGGGGGTGCGCCTGGACCAGGCGGTGGCCGAGGCCTGCGGCGTGAGCCGGGCCCGGGCTCAGGCCTGGATTGCCGAGGGCCGGGTGCGGGTGGGGAATCGGGTGGTGGAAAAGCCCGCCTACCGCCTCAAGGGGGAAGAGGTCCAGGTGGAGCCCCCAGAGGAGCGCCCTATGGTGGTCCCGGAGGACCTTCCCATCCCCGTGCTTTACGAGGACGAGGACCTCCTGGTCCTGAACAAACCCCCGGGCCTCCTCACCCACCCGGCCCCCGGGGTCTACACGGGTACCGTGGTGAACGCCCTTTTGGGCCGGTACCTGGAGGTTCCGGAAGCCCTGCCGTCCGCACGGCCCGAGTGGGTGCGCCCGGGCATCGTCCACCGCCTGGACAAGGACACCAGCGGCGTTTTGGTGGTGGCCAAACACCCGGGAGCGGTGGAGGCCCTTTCCCGGGCCTTCCGCGACCGGCTGGTGATGAAGCGCTACCTGGCCCTCACCGAGGGGCACCCCAAGGAGGGAGCCCTCATCGCCCCCATTGGCCGCCACCCGGTGGAGCGGCACAAGATGCATGTGGGGGGCGTGGCTCCCCGGTACGCCGAGACGGAGTTTAGGGTCCTCGCCACCGCAGGGCCCTACGCCCTGGTGGAGGCCAGGCCCCACACGGGCCGCACCCACCAGATCCGGGTACACCTGAAGCACCTTAAGGCGCCTATCCTGGGGGATGAGGTTTACGGCAGGAAAAGCCCCCATATCCCCCGCCAAGCCCTGCACGCCTACGAGCTCAGAATCCCCCACCCCCGCACCGGGCGCATCCTGGAGTTCCTAGCCCCCGTGCCTTTGGATATGGTGCGGGCTTGGGAGGCGGTGGGGGGGGTGTGGCCGGAGGAAACCCGCTTGGAAGGATATACTGGGGTTCAATGAACGCTTTCCAGGCCCTTCCGGCGGCAGGGGTGGGAACGTCCAAAGGGCACACGCTCTACGTGGGGGATGCCCGGGAGGTGCTCAGCCGGTTGCCCGAGGCCTCCGTGCACCTGGTCATCACCTCTCCCCCCTACTGGACCCTGAAGCGCTACGAGGACGTGCCCGGCCAGCTCGGCCACGTGGAGGATTACGAGGCGTTCTTGGACGAGCTGGACCGGGTCTGGCGGGAGGTGTACCGCCTACTGGTGCCTGGGGGCAGGCTCATCGTGGTGGTGGGGGATGTGGCCGTGGCCCGGAAACGCTTCGGGCGGCACCTGGTCTTTCCCCTCCACGCCGACATCCAGGTGCGGTGCCGGAAGATGGGCTTCGACAACCTGAACCCCATCCTTTGGCACAAGCACACCAACGCCGCCCTAGAAGCGGACCGCCCCGGCTTTTTCTTGGGCAAGCCCTACGAGCCCGGGGCCATCATCAAGACCGAGGTGGAGTACATCCTGATGCAACGGAAGCCCGGGGGCTACCGCAAGCCCACCCCCGAGCAACGGGAAGCCTCCAGAATCCCCAAGGACCTCTTCGCCCGTTGGTTCCGCCAAATCTGGGACGACATCCCGGGGGAGAGCACCAAGGCCCACCCCGCCCCCTTCCCCCTGGAGTTGGCGGAGCGGCTTGTGCGCATGTTCAGCTTCGTGGGGGACGTGGTCCTAGACCCCTTTGCCGGCACCGGCACCACCCTTATCGCCGCTGCCCGGTGGGGGAGGCGGGCTTTGGGGGTGGAGCTCGTGCCCAAGTACGCCGAGCTCGCCCAAAAGCGCTTCGCCCAGGAGCTCCCAGAGGCTCGGCTTGAACCCCTGGAGGTTTGGCGATGGAGCGAGACCTAGCCAGGGAGTTAGAGCGCCTTTTGCAAGGGGTGCTGGGTACCTCCTCCCAGGACAGCGGGCGTCAAGGCGGCCTGGCCAAGTACTTGGTAGAGCGGCTAAAGGACCGCCTTCCGTCCCGCCTTTGGCCCTATCTGGAAGCGGAGGTCCAGGTGCCAGGCTTGGCGCGGGAAAAAGCTTGGGACCTGGGCTTGGTCTACCCTGTGGAGCCCTCTCTCCCGAAAAAGCCCCGGCTCCTCCTTTCGCTCAAGTCCATTCTGCGAAACCCCTCGGGTTCGTGGCCTAACCGCCTGGATGACTTGGTGGGGGAGGTCTCCTCCGTTCAGATGCTTTTCCCGGAGGTGGTGGTGGGGTACGTCGTGGTTTTAGACCACGGCGCCCCTACCAAGCGGAAGGGCACCTACAAGCGGCCCGAAGGGGACGAACTCCTTTCCATCTATGCCCGCTTTAAGGAAGGCCTGGCCGCCTTAGCCCAAAGGCGGCCGCCCCTTTGGGCCCAAGGGCTTGTGGAGGCCCATTGGGTCTTGGAGATGGACAGCCGCAAGAAGCCGCTTCTGCGAAATCCCGAAGAAACGGTTCGTGCGGGCGAGGCTTTTTTAGATACTTTGGTGGAGGCCTTGCGCCAGCGGGAGCCCCTCCTTTTCCTAGACGAGGGCTAGAAGCCCCTTAAGCGCCCTTCCCAGGCGGCGCACGCCCTCTTCTATCCGGGCCCGGTCCATGGTGGCGTAGGAAAGCCTTAGGGTGTTCTCCCCACCCCCCTCGGCGAAGAAGGGGCTGCCGGGCACGAAGGCCACGTTTTCCTCTATGGCCCGTTGGAAGAGGCGCTCGGCGGAAAGCCCTTCGGGTAGGGTCATCCAGACGAACATGCCCCCCTTGGGCCGGGTGTAGCGCACCCCCGCGGGCATCTCCCGGTCCAGGGCGGAGAGCATGGCCTCCGCCTTCTCCCGGTAGGTTTGGCGGATGAGGGCGAGGCGCTCGGGGAAGCCCTCCTGTACCAAGGCGTGGACCAGCATCTGGTTGAGGACGGGGGAGTGGAGGTCCGCCCCCTGCTTGGCCTGGGTGAGCTTCAGGATGGCCTCGGGGTGGGCGGCCACGAAGGCCACCCTGAGGCCCGGGGCGAGGATTTTGGAGAAGCTGCTCAGGTAGATGACCCCGGGGTAACCCGCCTCCCGGGCGAGTTCAAAGAGGCTTGGAAGCCGGCTTTCCCCAAAGTAGAGCTCCCGGTAGGCGTCGTCCTCCACCACCACGAGGCCCCTTGCCATGGCCATCTCCAGGAGGCGCTTACGGGCGGGAAGGGGCATGAGACCCCCCGAGGGGTTTTGGAAGGAGGGGATGAGGTAGAGGAAGCGGGGGCGTTCCCCCTTCAGGGCTTCTTCCAGGGCCTCGAGGTCCGGCCCCTCTTCCCCGGCGGGCACGGTGAGGAAGCGGGGACCATAGGGCCGGAAGGCCTGGATGGCCCCCATGTAGCTGGGGGCCTCCAGGAGGAGGGGGCTTCCTTCGTCCAGGAAGACCTTCCCCAGGAGGTCCAAGACCTGCTGGCTTCCCGTGGTGATGAGGACCTCCTCTGGGCTTAGGCCAAGCCACTCCGCCACCCAGGCCCTTAGGGGGAAGTAGCCCTCCGTGGGCCCATACTGCAAGGCCACCTCGCCCTTATCCCGGAGGATGGCGGCCGCCTTTTCCGCCGCCAAGCCCTTGGGGAAAAGCTCGGGGGCGGGAAGCCCCCCGGCGAAGCTGATGACCCCAGGGCGCTGGGTGAGCTTGAGGAGCTCCCGGATGGTGGAGGCCTGGATGCGGCGCGCCCTTTCGCCAAAAAGGGTATTCCAGTCTAGGGTTTTCACTTACCCATTCTACGCCTTAGGGGAAGAGGCGGCGGTAGGCTTCCAGGGCGTAGCGGTCCGTCATGCCGGCGATGTAGTCGCACACCGCCCGCTCCAGGCCCTCCTCGGAAATCCTGGCCTGCACCTCTTTGGGTAGCGTTTCCGGATAGCGGGTGTAGGCGCGGAAAAGCCCTTCCAGCGCGGTTTCGGCCTTGAGCCTTTCCCGGAGCACCTCGGGGTGGCGGTAGAAGCGCTCCAGCAAAAACGCCTTGAGCTCCTTAAGTCCCCGTTCCGCCTCCTCCGTGAGGGCGGCGAGGCGGCTTGGGTGGTGGCGCACCGCTTCGGCGCTTTGCACCTGGGCCGCTTCCAGGCGGGCGTGGGTGGCCTCAATGGCGGCGGTGATGAAGTAGCCCAGCAGTTGCCGCACCAAGACCCGCCTTTCCAACTCGGGAAGCCTCAGGAGGTCCAGCCCTTCCTCCTGGGCCAAGGCCTTGAGGAGGGGGACTTCCAAGAGCTCCTCCGGGCGCAGAAGCCCTGCCCTGAGCCCATCGTCCAGGTCGTGGGCGGCGTAGGCGATGGCGTCGGAGAGGTCCACCACCTGGGCCTCGAGGGTCCCCTGCCCCTGGTAGCTCTCCTTGAAGCCGGGGACATAGGCGGCCTCGTGGGTGGCGATGCCCTCCAGGACCTCGTGGGTAAGGTTGAGGCCGCGGAAGCCCGGGTAGCGCACCTCCAGGTGGGTGAGGATGCGCAGGGCCTGGGCGTTGTGCTCAAACCCCCCATGCGCCTTCATGAGCTCGTGCAGGACCTTTTCCCCCGTGTGGCCGAAGGGGGGGTGGCCCAGGTCGTGGGAGAGGGCGATGGCCTCGGTGAGGTCCTCGTTGAGGCCGAGGGCCCGGGCGATGGAGCGGGATACCTGGGCCACCTCCAGGGTGTGGGTGAGGCGGGTGCGGTAGTAGTCCCCCGCCCATCCCGGGAGCACCTGGGTCTTGTACTCCAGGCGGCGGAAGGCGGTGGTGTGGAGGATGCGGTCCCGGTCCTTCTGGTAGGGGGTGCGGAAGGGGGACTCGGGCTCCGGGTGCATGCGCCCCCGGGTGTCCTTGGCTTTCTGGGCGTAGGGGGCGAGGCGGCTGGCCTCCAGTTCCAGAAGGGTTTCCCGAGGGAACAGCATCTAGACCCGCTTGAAGAGGAGGACGGCGTTGTGGCCGCCGAAGGCGAAGGAGTTGGAAAGGGCGTAGTCCACCCTGGCCTCCCGGGGTTCGGGCACGAAGTCCAGGTCCAGCTCGGGGTCGGGGTCCTCCAGGTTAAGGGTGGGGGGGATGACCCCGTGGTGGAGGGCCTGCACCGTGGCGATGGCCTCCACCGCCCCCGCCGCCCCCAGGAGGTGGCCGATCATGCTCTTGGTGCTGGAGACCATGAGCCGCTTGGCGTGTTCCCCGAAGACCTGCTTGATGGCCAGGACCTCGGCCCTGTCCCCCACGGGGGTGGAGGTGCCGTGGGCGTTGATGTAGCCCACGGCCTCCGGGGGCACTTTGCCGTCCTCCAGGGCCCGGCGCATGGCCAGGGCGGCCCCCTTCCCTTCGGGGTGGGGCTCGGTGATGTGGTGGGCGTCGGCGCTCCGGCCAAAGCCCACGATCTCGGCGTAGACCTTAGCCCCCCGCTTCTTGGCGTGCTCGTACTCCTCCAGGACCAATATCCCCGCCCCCTCCCCCATGACGAAGCCGTCCCGGCTTAGGGTGAAGGGGCGGCTCGCTTTCTCGGGCTCCTCGTTCCGGGTGGAAAGGGCCCGCATCACGGCGAAGGCCCCGATGGCCATGGGGGTGATGGCGGCCTCCGTGCCCCCGGCCAGGACCACGTCCGCCTCCCCCCACTGGATCATGCGGTAGGCCTGGCCGATGGCGTCCGAGCCCGTGGCGCAGGCGGTGACGGCGGTGGTGGAGGGCCCCATGAAGCCGTAGCGCATGGCGATGTGGGCCGAGGCCATGTTGGCGATCATCATGGGGATGAAGAAGGGGCTGATGCGGTTGGGACCCCTTTCCAGGAAGACCTTGCTCTGCGCCTCCCAGGTTTCCATGCCCCCGATGCCGGTGCCCACCAGGGTGCCCACCCGTTCGGGGTCCAGGGCACCCGGTTCCAGCCCGGCATCTTGGAGGGCCAGCTCGGCGGCGATGAGGGCGTACTGGGCGAAGCGGTCCAGGCGCTTGATTTCCTTCTTGTCCAGGTAGGCCTCGGGGTCCACGTCCACCTCGGCGGCGATGCGCACGGGAAGCGCCGAGGCGTCAAAGCGGGTGATGGGGCGGACCCCGCTCTTGCCCTCCAGTTGGGCCTTGTGGAAGGCCTCCTGCCCCACCCCGATGGGGGTGAGGGCGCCGAGGCCGGTGACCACCACGCGTCGCATGGGGGTAGTATACCCCGTGGCCTTCCCAAAAGGCCGGGGAGCGGGGAAGCACCCCGCTCCCGGAGGCACGGATGGGTACTAACCCAGCTTGGCCTTGATGTACTCCACGGCGTCCTTCACGGTGCGGATCTTCTCGGCCTCCTCGTCGGAGATTTCCAGGCCGAACTCGTCCTCCAGGCCCATGATGAGCTCCACGGTGTCCAGGGAGTCCGCCCCCAGGTCCTCAATGAAGCGGGCCTCGAGGGTCACCTTCTCCGCCTCCACCTGGAGCTTGTCCGCGATAACCGCCTTGACCTTTTCAAAGATTTCCTGCTCCGTCATGGAAACCTCCCTGGGGGATTTTACCACCTAGTGGGGGGTAAGCCCCCCGTCCACGCAAAGGGTCTGGCCGGTGATGTACCCCGCCCTTTCCGAAACCAAAAAGGCCACCGCCTCGGCCACGTCCTCGGGGCGGCCGAAGCGGCCGGCGGGGATCTGCTTGAGGTAGGCTTCCCGCACCTCGGGGGGTAGCTTCTCCGTCATCTCCGTCTCAATGAACCCCGGGGCCACGGCGTTCACCGTGATGCCCCGGGCGGCGTACTCCTTGGCCACGGCCCGGGTGAAGCCGATGAGCCCCGCCTTGGAGGCCACGTAGTTGGCCTGCCCCGGGTTGCCGAGAATCCCCACCACGCTGGTGATGTTCACGATGCGCCCAAAGCGGGCCTTCATCATGAGCTTGATGGCCTCGCGGGTGGTGCGGAAGACGGCGGAGAGGTTGGCTTCCAAGACCGCCTCCCAGTCCTCGTCCTTCATGCGCACGAGGAGGGTGTCCCGGGTGATGCCGGCGTTGTTCACCAGGGTGTCTAGCCCGCCCAAAACCTCCGCCGCCTGGTGCACCAAGGCGCTTGCCGCCTCCGCCTCCAAGAGGTTCGCCCCCAGGATGCCCACCAAGGGGCTTCCTAGGCGGCGGGCTTCCTCCGCCACTTCCTCCGCCTTTTCCCGGTTTTGGCCGTAGTGGATGGCCAGGGCAAAGCCCTCCTGGGCCAGGCGGAGGGCGATGGCCCGGCCGATGCCCCGGCTCGCTCCGGTAATGAGCGCCTTACGCATCCTGCACCTCCAACGCCTTTTGCAAGGTTTCTGGGTCGGTGACGGAAAGGGCTTCCGCCCCTTCCAGGGTGCGGCCCACGAGCCCTTTCAGCACCTCCCCGCTCCCGAACTCCAAAAAGCGGCGCACCCCCCGCCTTTCCATATCCTTTAGGATCTCCACCCAGCGCACGGGGGCGGTGATCTGCTGAAGGAGGAGCGCCCTAATGGCCTCGGGGTCCTCCACCGGCTGGGCGGTGACGTTGGAGTAGACGGGGAAAAGGGGCTTCCGGAAGGGAACCCCTTCCAGCTCCTGGGCGAGCCTTTCCTGGGCGGGGGCCATGAGGGAGGAGTGGAAGGGGGCGGAAACGGGCAGGAAGACCACCCGGGCCCGCTTGGCCTTAAGCCTTTCCGCCGCCATCTCCACCGCCTCTTTTCGCCCGGAGATGACCGTCTGCTCGGGGGCGTTGAGGTTGGCGATCTCCACCCCTTCCAGGCCTTCCAAGGCGGCCCTAATCTCCTCCAGGGGGAGCTTGAGGATGGCGGCCATGGCCCCCTGGCCCGGGGGCACCGCCTCCTGCATGTACCGCCCCCGGAGGCGCACAAGCCTTAGGGCGTCCTCTAGCTCCAGGGTGCCGGCGGCCACGTGGGCCGTCCACTCCCCCAAGGAGTGCCCGGCGGCCAGGGCGGGGGGCTTGCCCCCTTGGCCCAGGTAGGCCCGGTAGGCGGCGTAGCCCACGGCGAGGAGGGCGGGTTGCTGGTTTTCCGTGAGGGTGAGGGCTTCTTCAGGGCCTTCCCACATGAGGGAGAGGAGGCCCGGCAGGACCGCCTCGGCCCGGTCCAGGACCTCCCGGGCCTCGAGGAAGGCCTCGTAGAGGGCCCTTCCCATGCCCACCCTCTGCGAGCCCTGCCCCGGGAAGAGGGCCGCCCACATCAGGCACCCCCCCAGGTGAGGACCGCCGCCGCCCAGGTGAGCCCGGCCCCGAAGGAAACCAGGAGCACGTGGTCCCCCTCCCGGATGCGCCCGGCGTCCACCGCCTCCTTGAGGGCCAGGGGGATGGAGGCGGTGGAGGTGTTCCCGTAGCGGTCCACGTTCACCACCACCCGCTCCCAAGGGAGGCCAAGCCGCTCCCGGGCGGCATCAATGATGCGGAGGTTGGCCTGGTGGGGTACGAAGGCCTTGATGTCCTCGGGGGTGAGGCCGGCCTTTTCTATGGCCTCGAGGGTGGCCGTGTTCATCACCCGCACGGCGAACTTGAAGACCTCCCGCCCGTTCATGTAAAGGCGGTTTCGCATGGAGGTGCCGTCGGGTAGCCTCGGGGCCACGCAGGCGTGGTAGAGCTCCTTGGCCCCAGCGCCGTCCGCCCCCAGGACGAAGGACTTGAAGCCAAAGCCCTCCCGGACCTTCCCCACCACCGCCGCTCCCCCGGCGTCCCCGAAGAGAACGGCGGTGGCCCGGTCGTTCCAGTCCAGGATTTTGGAGAGGGCCTCGGCCCCCACCACCAGCACCTTGCGGGCGAGGCCTGCCTCCACCAGGGCGTGGGCTTGGGCCAGGCCATAGACCCACCCCGGGCAGCCCGCAAGGAGGTCGTAGGCGAAGGCCTGGAGGCCGAAGCGGGCTTGGACCAGGGCGGCGGTATCGGGGAAGAGGGCGTCCGGGGTGTTGGTGGCCACGATGACCCCGTCCACCCCTTCCAGGGCCCCCGGGTGGCGGGCCAGGAGGTCCTCCACCGCCTTAAAGGCCAGGTCCGAGGTGTACTCGTCCTCCGCGGCGATGCGCCGTTCCCGGATGCCCGTGCGGGTCACGATCCATTCGTCCGAGGTGTCCAGGTAGGCCTCAAACTCCTCGTTTTTCATGACCCTTTGGGGCGCATAGGCCCCCAGGGCCAGGATGCCGCTCATGCCCGACCTCCCGTCATGGGCTTTACTATACTCGCGCCCATGAAAAAAGTTGAGGCCCCGGAGAGCCGGGGCTTGGGGATTGAACGGGGTCTAAACCTCTAGGACCTTGCGCCCGTCGTAGTAGCCGCACTCCGGGCAAACGGTGTGCGGGGGCTTCATCGCCTTGCACTCGGGGCAGGGAACCAGGGTCGGGGGGGTTAGGGCGTGGTGGCTCCGACGCGCGTCCCGCCGGGCCTTGGAGGTTTTCTTCTTGGGTACCGGGTGCTTCGCCATCTCCAATCCTCCGTGGGGGGCCTTGGCCCCCGCTAAACCCCTGGTAGTATAGCAGACCCGCTAGAGTTCGGGAAGGAGGTCCTTAAGCCCCGTGAAGGGGTGGGAGAGCCCCACCTCGTGGCCGCAGTCCACCAGGTTGCGGTCGGCCCCGCACACCGGGCAAAGCCCCTTGCACCCCTCCTCGCACAGCACGGTGTAGGGCATCTCCGTGACGAAGGCCTCCGTGAGGAAGGGGAGGAGGTCCAGGTCGGGAAGGCCGAAGGTGTAGTACTCCTCCTCTTCCTCCTCGTGGAAGACCACCTCCTTTAGGCCCTCTTGGTAGCGAAGGAGGTGCTGGAAGTGGGCGTGGATGTGGGTGGGGGTGGGCTTGAGGCAACGGCGGCACTCCATGAGGACCACCCCTTCCACCTCGCCGGAAAGCCAGTACTCTTGGCCGCCCACGGCGGACACCGCCACCTTCCAGTTGGCCTCGCCCTGCAAGGGGAAGTGCTCCTCGCCCACATGGAAGGCCTCCCGCACCACGCCTGCGGCCCGGGCGGTGCCTCCTTCCTTCAAAAGGCGGGCTAGGTTAATGCTGGTCACCTCGCGCTGTTCCATCCTTACAAGTATAGCGCCTTTAGGGCGGATTTCCTAGCCTGACGGGCCAGGGGCTACCCGCGGCGATGGTCACTTGACACGATGGAAAGGGCGCGCCTTTCGCTTTCACATGGTATAGCGAGCCCTTGAAGGGCCCTCGTCCGTCTTTTTTGGACCGCGTCAAGCGTTACGGTGAAGTGCTAGAATGGGGGTACCGGCACCCGCCGGAGGGCATCTTGACAAACGGTTTTCCCCTTGCGCAAGGGCTTTATGCGCTTTGGCCCTCTCATCGCCCGTTCCCCATGCGCCTGCCTAACAGCATAAACCCCCAAAAATGGCCCTTATACGGCGTGTGCATATTCCAGACTTCATCTTTCTCAGAAAACCCCCTCCGGAGCATGCCCTCCAGGACGCTATTCCTAAGGGGTTGCCGTTGCAAGAGATGCTTCCCCGTAAGGGGATTGCGACAAGCTAGGAAGGTTCTGGAGTCTAGGAACGCCAAGAACTCCACTAGTTGCAAGAGATGCTTCCCCGTAAGGGGATTGCGACTGTTTGATTAGGGCGACCTCTTCCCGCATTTGTGTTTGGTTGCAAGAGATGCTTCCCCGTAAGGGGATTGCGACAAGATTTTTCTAGAGGCGTAGGAGTAAATGAAAGCCAGGTTGCAAGAGATGCTTCCCCGTAAGGGGATTGCGACTCCGCGATCCCCCACGCCTCAGTCATGATCTCCTGCGCCTTGTGGTTGCAAGAGATGCTTCCCCGTAAGGGGATTGCGACTGGCGGGCACGGATGATGTGCACGCCCTTGAAGACGGGCATCAGGTTGCAAGAGATGCTTCCCCGTAAGGGGATTGCGACACTTCGGAGGACGCCCTTACCACGCGCCCGTTCGCCCCGAGTTGCAAGAGATGCTTCCCCGTAAGGGGATTGCGACAGGTAGGGCACCCCGTACCCACCCCATACCTCCTGATAAGTTGCAAGAGATGCTTCCCCGTAAGGGGATTGCGACTGTCCTCCCAGGGTAAAGGGTGTCTACCTAGCCGATAACCGGTTACAAGAGATGCTTCCCCGTAAGGGGATTGACGCTGTCTTGCCCTGCCCCCAGGCCCCTCGTGCCGCTTTGGGTGGCCCCGTGCGGGTCTGGGGCGGGGTGGTTTGGGCTTGCGGGCATAAACTTCCCGGGCAACGCATAGGGCTTTCTGCTACCATGCCCCCCATGGAACGGGTAGCGGTGGTTGGGGTGCCCATGGACCTGGGGGCGGGAAGGCGCGGGGTGGACATGGGGCCTTCCGCCCTGCGCTACGCCCGGCTTTTGGAGGAACTGGAAGCCTTGGGCTACCTGGTGGAGGACTTAGGGGACGTGCGGGTGCCCGTGGCGGAAACCCTTAGGGGGCGCAAGGGGCCCTACCTGGAGGAGATCCGCCAGGCGGCCCTGGACCTAAAGGAGAGGCTTCGCGCCTTGCCCGAAGGGGTTTTCCCCATCGTCCTTGGGGGGGACCACTCCCTTTCCATGGGCTCGGTTTCCGGCGTGGCCAAGGGGCGGCTTGGGGTTATCTGGGTGGACGCCCACGCCGACTTCAACACCCCGGAGACGAGCCCTTCCGGGAACATCCACGGCATGCCCCTGGCGGTGCTCTCCGGGCTAGGCTACACCCGGCTCACGGAGGTTTTCCAGGCGGTGGACCCCAGGGACGTGGTCCTCATCGGGGTGCGGAGCCTGGACCCCGGGGAGAGGCGGCTTCTGCGGGAGATGGGGGTCAGGGTCTACACCATGCACGAGGTGGACCGCCTGGGCATCGCCCGCATTGCCGAGGAGGCCTTGGCCTACCTGGACGGCCTACCCCTGCACGTTTCCCTGGATGCGGACGTCCTGGACCCCACCCTGGCCCCCGGGGTGGGCACCCCGGTGCCGGGAGGGCTTACCTACCGGGAGGCCCACCTCCTCATGGAAATCCTCGCCCAGACCGGGCGGGTGCGAAGCCTGGACCTGGTGGAGGTGAACCCCATCCTGGACGAGCGGAACCGCACGGCGGAGATGATGGTGGGCCTGGCTTTGAGCCTTTTGGGCAAGCGCATCCTCTAGGGGACCCTGGCCCGAAGGGCTTCCCCAAGGCGGCTTCCCTGGAGAAAGGCCTGGCGCAGGCGGGCGTAGCTGGGGCGGCGCTTGCGGTAAAGGAGGGGCTCGAGGGCGCCCCTCGCCCACTCGCTCACCAAGACGGGGAAGTCCAGGCCCGTGTCCCAAAAGTAGCTTTCCGCCTCTTGCCAGGCCCCCTCGAGGCGGCGGAAAAGGGCGGCGAGGTCCTTGGGGGGCGGGGCCTCGGGCCAGAGGAAGCCGCTTGCCACCCCCAAAAGCCAGGCCCCCCGGATCTCCTTGGGCAGGCTTTGGGCGAAAAGCCGCACGCCCGCCAAGGGGTCTTTCTCCCAAAGCTCGGGGGCCAAGGGGCCTTCCACGTTGGCCCTCACTTTACCCAAGCCCCAAAAAGCGCACAAGGGGGGCCTTGGCCCCCCTTGGAGCCGGGTGCCGGCTAGCCCGCCGCCAGGGCGGGAAGCAGCGTTCCCGGGAAAAGCCCGAGGAGGAGGAGGAAAAGGGCCACCAAAAGGGCCACGTTCCGGGCCAGGGGCCTGGGGGCGGCTTCCGCCTCGCCCTTCTGGAAGACCGCCAGGGCCAGGCCCAGGTAGTAGTAGGCGCTCACGGCGCTCGTGAGGAGGGCCAGGACCAGAAGCCCCCACTGCCCCGCCTTGGCCGCCTCCGTGAAAACCAGGTACTTCCCCCAGAAGCCCGCCAAGGGGGGCAGGCCCAGGAGGGAGAGGGCGGCCACGAAGAGGCTCAGGCCCAGGAGGGGGTCCTTGTGGAAGAGGCCCTTGAGGCGCTCCAAGGGCACCTGGTCCGGGGAGACCTCCGAGAGCACGGCGAAGGCCAGGCCCGTGGCCAGGACGTAGGTGAGGAGGTAGAAGCCCAGGGCTTGGGCGTTCCCGGTGTAAAGGGCCAAGGCCATGTACCCGGCGTGGGCAATGGAGGAGTAGGCGAGGAGCCTTTTGGCCTCCTTCTGGCCCAAGGCGGCCAGGTTGCCGATGAGGACGGAAAGGGCCACGAGGAGGGCCAGGGCGTCCCCCGCCCCCGGGGCCACCACCCGGAGGAGGGCGGCGAAGGCGGCGGCCTTCACCCCCGTGGCCATGAAGAGGACCACGGGGGTGGGGCTACCCTGGTAGACGTCCGGGGTCCAGAAGTGGAAGGGGGCCAGGGCCACCTTGAAGCCGAGCCCCACCAGGAGGAGGGCCAGGGCCAGGGCGTAGAGGGGGCCTTCCCCAGGGGTACCCGCCAGGAGGCTTCCCGTGGCCCCGTAGAAGAGGGCGGTGCCGTAAAGGAAGAAGGCGGCAGCCAGGGCCCCCAGGAGGAAGTACTTGAGGGCGGCCTCGAGGCCCGCCCCCCGCCGCCAGGTGGCGAGGGCGTAGAGGGGGAGGGAGAGGGCCTCGAGGGCCACCAGCATCAGGACCAGGTTCTGCGTGGAGGCGAGGAGGTGCATCCCCGTGGCGGCGTAGAGGACCAGGAGGTAGAACTCAAAGCGCCGCGTGCGCACGAGCCCCACGGTCCAAAGGGCCCCCAGGAGGGCGAGGAGGGTGAAGGTCCGGGATACGCCGTCCACCTGGTAAGGGCCAAAGGCCTCCGCCCGTCCCCAGGTGAGGAGGAGGGCCAGAAGCCCCAGGGAAAGCCCCAGGATGGTGAGCCGCTTGAAGGCGGGGACGGAGACGAAAAAGCCCAAAAGGGTGAGGACCACCGAGAAGCCGGCCAGCACCAAAAGCGTCATGCGCCACCTCCGAGGATGCGGGCGAAGGCCTCCGCCAAGGGCTCAAGGCCCTGGAGGAAAAAGCCCGGGAAGACGCCCATGAGGACCAAGGCCACGACGGCCAGCAGGGCGAAGGGCCACTCCTCCCCCTTCAGGTCCGCCACCCCCTTCCCCTCCTCCTCCCAGAAGGTCTTCTGGAAGGCGGTGAGGGCGTAGGCGGCGGAGGCGATCACCGAGAGGAAGGCGATGCCCGCAAGCCAAGGGCTTGCCTTGTAGGCCCCAAGGAGGGTCATGAGCTCCCCGGGGAAACCGGCAAGGCCGGGAAGCCCCACCATGGCGAGGAAGAGGAAGAGGGCCAAGGCGGCAAGCCCCGGGGCGCTATGGGAGAGGCCCCGGTAGCGCCCAATCTCCAGGGTGTGGAGCCGCTCGTAAAGCTTCCCCGCAAGGAGGAATAGCCCCCCCGTGTAGACGCCGCTCGCCGCCAGGAGGTACAGCCCCCCCAGGGCGCCTTCGGGGGTACCGGAGAAGACCCCCAGGGCCGCCACCCCCATGTGGGAAACCCCGGCGTAGGCGAGGAGGGTCTTGAAGTCCGTGGCGGAGAAGGCCACCCAGGCCCCATAGAGGGCGGAAAGGGCCGCCAGGAAGAGGAGAAGCCCCTGGAGCTCGGCGAAGCCCTCGGGGGCCAGGGGGATGGCGTAGCGGAAGAAGGCGAAGACCCCCACCTTGTAAAGGGTGCCGAGGGCGTCCGCCAGGCCCGAGGGGTGGTTTTCCCGGTGGAAGAGGGGAAGCCAGGCGTGCACCGGGAAGAGGGGCGTCTTGATGGCAAAGGCCAAGGCGAAGCCCAGGAAGACCCAGAGGGCGGCCTCGCCCCGCACGGGGTGGGCGAGGAGGTCCTTGAGGAGGAAGGTGGGGCTTCCCCCTAGGGCCTTTACCGCCAGGATGGCGGCCAGCATGGGCAAGGAGCCCACCAGGGTGAAGAGGAGGAAGGTGTAGATGGCCTTAAGCCGGCCTTCCCCGCCATAGAAGAGGAGCATGAGGAGGGCGGGGATCAGGGCCGCTTCAAAGAAGAGGTAGAAGACCACCAGGTCCTGGGCGGAGAAGAGGCCTAAAAGGAGCCCCTCCATGAGGAGGGCGAGGCCCAGAAAGCGCCCCTCCACCCGGGCCACCAGGGCCCCTAGGAGGACGGTGAGGCCCACCGTGAGGAAGAAGAGGGCGGAAAGCCCGTCCAGGGCGAAGGCCCAGTGGACCCCCGCCCCCGGCAGGAGGGGCAGGCTTAGGGCGAAGCTTTCCCCGCCCCTTTGCGCCAGGAAAAGGGCCAGGTTGAGGAGGAAGGAGGCCAAGGCCCCCAGGACCCCCAGGGCCCTAGGGGCGCCCAAGAGGAGGAGCACCCCGAAGAGGATGGGTAGGAGGATGGCCAGGACTACCACCGCATCACCCCCAGAAGGACAAGGACGCCCAGCACGAAGAGGAGGGCGTACACCCTAAGGTAGCCCGCCTGGAGCCGGGCCGTGCCCTGCCCCAGGCCCCGCACCGCACCCCCCAGGCCAAAGTACCCCCTAAGGAGGCCAAAGTCCCCCTGAAGGAGGGCCTCGGCTAGGGCCTTCAGGGGGTTCACCAGGAGGGCGTTGTAGATCTGGTCCACGTAGAAGCTTTCCCGGCTCGCCCGCTCAAAGGCCAGGTACCAGGCGGGGAAGGCTTTGCGTTGGAAGAAGGTGTAGCCGAGCCAAAGCCCGAGGAGGGCCACCAGGGCGGAGAGGGCGATGAGGCCCCACTCGGCCCCCAAGGAGAGGTGGTGGGCCTCCACCTCCGCCAAAGCCGGCTTCAGGAAGGGCTCTAGGGCGTTGGGCAAGGGGTGGGGCAGGGCCAGGTAGCCCGCGAGCACCGAGCCCAGGGCCAGGAGGTGGTTGGGCCAGAGCATCACCGCCGGGGCCTCGTGGGGGTGGTGGTGGCCCCGCTCCTCCCCCAGGAAGACCAAAACGAACCAGCGCATGGCGTACATGGCGGTGAGCACCGCCACCAGGAGCGCCCCCACGTAAAAGCCCACCCCGCCGAAGGGGTAGGTGAGGGTGGCGGTGAGGATGGCGTCCTTGGACCAGAAGCCGGAAAGGAGGGGTAGGCCTCCCAGGGCCAGGGCGCCGATGAGCCCATGCCAGCGGGTCAGGGGCAGGTGGCGCCAGAGCCCGCCCATCCGGCGCACGTCCTGTTCCCCGCCCAGGGCGTGGATCACGCTCCCCGAGGCCAGGAAGAGGAGGGCCTTGAAGAAGGCGTGGGTGAAGACGTGGAAAAGCGCCACCCAGTAGGCCCCCACCCCCGCCGCCAGGAACATGTACCCGAGCTGGCTGATGGTGGAGTAGGCGACGATTTTCTTGATATCGGTTTGCCCGAAGGCGGAAAGGGCCCCGTAGAAGGCGGTGAGGAGGCCGATGACGGCGATGGTGTAGGAAACGTCGGGCAGCACGCTATAGAGGAAGGAGCTCCGGGCGACGAGGTAGACCCCGGCGGTCACCATGGTGGCGGCGTGGATGAGGGCGGAAACCGGGGTGGGGCCGGCCATGGCGTCGGGAAGCCAGACCATGAGGGGCACCTGGGCGCTTTTGCCCACGGCCCCGAGGAAGAGGAAAAGCCCCGCCAGGGCCAGGAGGGAGGGATTCTTCAGGGGGCCTTCCAGGGCTTCCTTGAGCTCGGAGATGGAAAGCGTCCCGTAGAGCGCCCAAAGGATGGCCATGCCCAGGAGGAAGCCCAGGTCGCCGATGCGGTTCACGATGAAGGCCTTGCGGGCGCTATCGGCGTACTGGGTGTTCTTGTACCAGAAGCCGATGAGGAGGAAGCTCGCCAGGCCCACCCCTTCCCAGCCGATGAACATCACCGGGTAGCTATCCGCCAGGACCAGGGTGAGCATCATGGCGATGAAGAGGTTGAAGTAGGCGAAGAAGCGGCTATAGCCCGGGTCCCCGTGCATGTAGCCGATGGCGTACACGTGGATGAGGAAGCCCACCCCGGTGACGATGAGGAGCATGAAGCCGGAGAGGTTGTCTAGGAGAAGGCTAAAGGGGATGCCGGGAAGCCACTCCGCCTCAAAGCGGGCCCCACCCCCCAAGAGGAGCCCCGTGCCCACCAGGAAGGAAAGGAACACCAGGGCAGAGGCGATGACCCCGGGAAGGGGTTCCCGCATCCGTTTGCCGAAGAGCCCCAGGAGGGCGAAGCCCAGAAGGGGCAGGAGGATGGTGGATAGCAGCGCCATGCTTACCCCCTAAGCTCCGATAGGTCGTCCACCGCCGTGCTTTCCCGGTGGCGGAAGATGGCCACGATGAGCCCCAGGCCCACCGCCACCTCGGCGGCGGCGATGGCGATGACCATGAGGGCGGCCACCTGCCCTTCCAGCCCGTGGGCCTTGGCGAAGCCCACCAGGGAGAGGTTGGCGGCGTTCAGCATGAGCTCAATGGAGAGGAAGACCAATATGGCGGTCCTGCGGGTGAGGACGCCATAGACCCCGAGGGCGAAGAGGAGGGCCGAGGCGAAAAGGTAGCTCATCGGAGCACCTCCTCCTTGCGCTCCTCGGGGCGCAGGGCGTCTAGGGAGCGGCTGGGTTGCACCAGGGCCACCGCCACCACCGTGGCCGCCATGAGGAGGAAGCCCACGGCGAGGAGGACGAGGAGCCAGTCCCCGTAGAGGAGGGGCCCCAGGGCCTGGGGGAGCCCTCCCTGGAGGTCCTGGGTGAGGGCGAGCTTCAGGCCCAGGAACCCGGAGAGGAGGATCCCCGCCACCCCCAAGGCCAGGAGGGCGGCCAAGGGCTTGGAGCGCACCAAGGGGTCAAAGCCCACCTCGCCTTGGGCGGCGAAGAGGAGCATGATGACGAAGAGGAAGAGGACCACGATGGCCCCGGCGTAGACGATGATCTGGATGAACCCGAGAAAGCGGGCATCCAGGGCCACGTACACCCCGGCCAGGACCAGGAAGTTGGCGATGAGGGCCAAGGCGGCGTGGATGGCGTTCCTCAGGGTCACCACCAGAAGCCCGGTGGCGAGGAGGAGGAGGAGGGCCAAGGCTTCCCAGGGGCTCACCGCTTCCCTCCTTCCGTGGGGGCCTTGAAGCCCTCCAGCTCGGGCCTAACGTAGGGCACCACGTAGCCCGGCTTCACCGCCTTCCCGGTCATCTTGGCCTCGCGCCGCTGGGGCTTGGTGCCCACCACGTCCACCAGCATGTCCTCCTTGCCGTAGATCAGGTCGGAGTACTGGTAGTCCGCCATCTCAAAGTCGTAGCCAAGAACGATGGCCCCCGTGGGGCAGGCCTCCTCGCAGAGGCCGCAGAAGATGCACCGGAGCATGTTGATCTCGTAGACCTTGGCGTAGCGCTCCCCAGCGGAGATGGGGTTTTCCGGGTCGTTTTCGGCGGGTTCCACGTAGATGGCGTAGGCGGGGCAGGCGGCGGCGCAGAGGGAGCAGCCGATGCACTTCTCCAGGCCGTTGGGGTGGCGGGTGAGGACGTGCCGCCCGTGGAAGCGGGGTTTTAGGGCCACGGGGGCGTCGGGGTAGGGGACGGTCACCGGCTTGGAGAAGAGGTACTTCAGGGTGATGCCGAGGCTTTGCGCTAGGGCTTTTAGGGTCATGCGCCACCTCCTTTGCGCACGGGCTTGGGGCTATAGAAGAGGGCCCCGAGGAGGGCGAGGAAGCTTAGGGCGGAGAGGTAGACGAGGTAGACCCGGGGCAGGTCCAAGGCCACCACGAGGGCGGTGACCAAGAACCATAAAAGGGCCACGGGGAAGAGGAACCCCCAGCCGAAGCGGAGAAGCTGGTCGTAGCGGAGGCGGAACCAGGTGGCCCGGATCCAGATGAAGACGAAGAGGAAGAAGGCGATCTTGAGGAACATCCAGAGGTAGGGGACGTTGAGGAAGGGCATGGTCCAGCCCCCTAGGAAGAGGGTGGGGATGAGGGCGCTAGCGGTGATGAAGTGGATGTACTCCGTCATCTGGAAAAGCGCCCATTTGATGGAGCTGTATTCCGTGTGGTAGCCGCCCACCAGCTCCTGCTCCGCCTCGGGGAGGTCAAAGGGGGTGCGGGCGGCCTCGGCCAGGGCGGCGATGGCGTAGACCAAGAAGGCGGGGAAGGCGTAGAGGAAAAGCCAGCCGTTTTCCTTTTGCCAGTTGACGATGTCGTTCAGGCTGAGGCTCCCCACGAGAAGCACCGGGGCGAGGAGGGCGATGCCGAGGCCGAGCTCGTAGGAGATGAGGCTAGCGGAGGAGCGCAGGGAGCCCAGGAGGCTATACTTGCTCCCCGAGGCCCACCCCGCCAGGAAGATGCCGTAGATGGCCATCTCGCTCACGGCGAAGAGGTAGAGGATCCCTAGGTCCAGGTTCACCACCCAGGGGTGGAAGCCGAAAAAGCTCCCAGGCGGGCCGAAGGGGATGGCCCCGAAGGCCAGGAGGGCGAAGACCACCCCGAGGAGGGGGGCGAGGACGAAGAGGACCTTGTCGGCCCGCTCCACCACCAGGTCTTCCTTGAAGATGCTCTTGATGGCGTCGGCGATGGGTTGGAAGAGGCCGAAGGGTCCCACCCGGTTCGGGCCCATGCGGATCTGGAAGCGGGCGAGGAGCCGCCTTTCAATGAGGGTCATGAAGGCGAAGGCGGTGAGGAGGCCCACCACCACCAGAAAGGCTTTGAGGGCCACCATCCAGTAGGGGTCCTGGGGGTACGGGTTCACGCTTCACCTCCTGTGGGGACCAGGATTCGGGCCTCCAGCCTCCTGCCGGCCCAGGGGCCCCGGGCGGAGAGGTAGTAAAGGCCCTTGGGCACGTCCTCCCGGTGGACCACCCGGGCCTTCTGCGGGCCCAGGGGGGTTTCCACCTCCACCAGGGCCCCTTCCAAGAGGGCCTCGAGGCGGGCCGTCTCCGGGTGGACCCAAAGCTCCAGGGAGGCGGCTTCCACCGCCTTGCCCACGGCCTGGTGGGCCTTCCACATGGTGGGGCGGAGGTAGAGGTTGCCCTTCTCCTCCCTGGGCCTGAGCGCCTTGGTGCGGAAGGAAAGGAGGCCCATGGCCTCGGGCACCTTCTTGGCCTTAAGCTCCCTTTGCGCCTCCAGGTGGAGCCGGAAGGGCGGCCGCACCCCGAGGGCCTCCGCGAGGAGGGCGAGGACCTGGAGGGCCCCTTCCGCCTCCCCGTTCTCAATGGGAGCGGGGGAGAGGGGGAGGACGCGGCCTTCCAGGTTCACCACGTGGCCCCGCTTCTCGTAGAAGGTGGGGGCGGGCAGGACCACGTGGGCGTAGGCCTCGGCCAGGGGATGGAGGTGGCTTAGGTGGAGAACCACGAAGCGCTTCCCTTTGAGGGCCCCTTCTGGGGGTACAAAGCCGTAGTAGGCGTAGGGGGCCCCGGGCTCATCCCAGGCGGCGCCCTTCTCCTTGGGCCAGACCCCCATGGCCTCGAGGCCCCGGGCGTTGGCGGCGGGGGTCATGGTGAGGACCTTGGCCCCCTTGCGCTCGGCGAGGAGCCGGGCCCGTTCCGCCGCCACCGCATCCTGCAAGACCCCGGCCCCCAGGATGAGCACGGGGCGCTCGGCCCGTTCAAAGGCCTCCCTGGCCCTTTGCACCGCCTCGCTCCCCTCCTTCTCTCCCAGGAGGGCGAGGAGGATCTCCCGCTCTTCCCCGGGGGCGTGGACCTCCTGGATGGCGGCCCAGCGCATGAGGGGGGCGCGGTAGGGGGCGAAGAGGGCCATCTTGTCCTTCCTTCGGGGCATGCGCTCCTTGATCTGCAGGTCGGCGAAGGGGGTGCCGTGGGCAAAATGATGGGGAGGCTTGAGGTCCCGCACGAACTCGGAGAGGCGGAGGTGGAGGATGGGGGCCTCCTCCGTGGGGTCCCCGAGGACCAGGGCGAAGTCCGCCCGGAGGAGGTCCTCCAGGGTGGCGGCGGGGTAGAGGCTCGCCGGGGCGGCGGTGCGGCCCTGGAAGTCCAGGTGGGGCGTGGCAAGGACCCGGGCCAGCTCGGCGGCCATGAGGCCCTCCTCGAGGGTGGCGTCCCCCGCAAGGTAAAGCCCCACCTCCTCCCCCTTGGCCCCCTTCAGGCCCTCCTGGAGGGCCAAGAAGGCCTCCTCCCAGGTGGCCTCCACCAGCCTGCCCTCCTTGCGCACCAGGGGGGTCTTGAGGCGGTCCGTATCCGCCCACTCGTGGCCGAAGCGGCCCGCATCGCAAAGCCAGATCTCGTTGACCTCGGGCACCTCCCGGGCCCGGATGCGCAGGAGCTCCCCGCTCCGGGTATCCGCCGTGATGCCGCACCCCACGGGGCAGAGGGCGCAGGTGGTGGGGGTTTCCTCCATCTCCCAGTTGCGGGCGCGGAAACGAGCGGTGAGGTCCAGGAGGGCCCCCACGGGGCAGATGTCGGTGATGTTTCCGGAGAAGCCCGAGGGGAGGCCGAAGTCCAGGGTGCCGATGAAGGTGTGCACCCCCCGCTCAATGAAGTCCAGGACCTCGTCCCCCGGGACCTCCTCAAAGTAGCGCACGCACCGCTTGCAGTGGATGCACCGCTCCCGGTCCAGGATCACGAAGGGGGAGAGGGGGTGGTGCTTGTCCTCGTGGCGGCGGGTGAACTCAAAGCGGGTGTAGACGGGAAGCTCCAGGGGGTCTTTCTGGTAGTACTTCTCGTAAAGCCCGTACTCCACCGTGCGGTCCTGGAGCTCGCAGGCCCCTCCCTTGTCGCAGGTGGGGCAGTCCAGGGGGTGGTTGACCAGGGTGAACTCCACCATCCCCGCCTGGGCCTCCCGCACCACCTCGGAAAGGGTGTCCACCACCATGCCCTCGGCCACGGCGGTGACGCAGCTTGCCGCCAGTTTGGGTTGCCACTGGATCTCGGGCTCTCCCTTCTCGTTCAGCAGGGGCTTCCCGTCGGGGCCCCGCTTGGGCAGGCCGATGCGCACCAGGCACATGCGGCAGGCCCCGATGGGGGAGAGGTGCTTTTCCGAGCAGAAAAGGGGGACGTCGTACCCCGCGTGGAAGACGGCGTCCATGACGCTCGTCCCCGGGGGTACCTCCACCACGCGGTCGTTGACCTTGACCCTAACCACCTTCACCTCCAGAGGGTTGGCCTGGGCACGGGCTTCTTCTCCCGGGCCAGGGCGAGGTACTGGTCCTTGAAGTGCTTCAAGGAGCCTTTCACCGGCCAGACGGCGGCGTCCGCCAAGGGGCAGAAGCTTCGGCCCTCAATGAGGGGAAGGAGGGCTTCCAGGGTTTCCACGTCCTTCTCCTCCCCTTGCCCCGTGCCGATCTTGGCGAAAAGGTTCACCATGAACCCCGCCACCCCTTCCCGGCACGGCGTGCACTTGCCGCAGGACTCGTGGGCGTAGAAGCGGGTGACGTTCCACATGGCGTCCACCATGCTCACCCGTTCGGGGATGAGGATCACCCCCCCGGTGCCCAGCATGGAGCCCTTGGCCTGGAGGTGCTCGTAGCTCATGGGGGTGTCCAGGACCTCGTCCGTGAAGGGCAGGGGTGGGGTGGAGGACCCGCCGGGGATGAGGGCCTGGATGGGCTCCAAGGGTCCCCCGGCCCACTCGTAGATGAGCTCGCGCAGGGTGGTGCCCATGGGGAGCTCATAGACCCCAGGCCGCCGCACGGGGCCGGAGATCTGGTAGAGCTTCATGCCCTTGGACTGCTCCGTGCCCATCTGGGCGAACCAGTCCGCCCCCCGCTCCAGAATGGGGACCACCGAGGCCAGGGTTTCCACGTTGTTGATGGTGGTGGGCTTGCCCCAAAGCCCCGCCTGGGCGGGGAAGGGGGGTTTGAGGCGGGGGTTGGCCCGAAGGCCCTCCAGGGAGTTCATGAGGGCGGTCTCTTCCCCGCAGATGTAGGCCCCCGCCCCCCGGTGCACGTGGACGTCAAAGGAGAAGTCCGTGCCGAAGAGGTTTTGCCCCAGGTAGCCCCGGGCCCGGGCCTCCCGGATGGCGGCCTCGAGGCGGTCCGCCGCCTTCCGGTACTCGCCCCGCACGTAAATGTAGCCCACCGTGGCCCGGATGGCGTAGCCGGCCAGGATCATCCCCTCCAGGAGGAGGTGGGGGACGTCCTCCAGGATGTAGCGGTCCTTGAAGCTCCCGGGCTCGGACTCGTCGGCGTTGCAGATGAGGTAGTGCTGCTGCCCGTCCTTGGGCATGAAGCTCCACTTAAGCCCCGTGGGGAAGCCCGCCCCGCCCCGGCCCCTGAGCCCCGAGCGCTTCACCTCCTCTATGACCTCTTCCGGGGTCTTCTCCTTTAGGACCCGCTTGGCCGTCTCGTACCCCCCGTGCTTCAGGTAGTAGTCCAAGGTCCAGCTGCCCTCCTTGCCCACGTGGGCGTAGAGGGTGCGCTCAAACCGGGGGTCTTTTCCGGAAACGATGGGCCCGGTCATACCTCCACCTCGTGCACGTGGTGGCCGCACCGGCCGGGAAGCTCTATCTCCTCAAGCCGCTTTCCCGCCCGGAGGCCTTCCAGGAGGGCCTGAAGCCTGGCCCGGGTCACGCACTCCACGTAGGGCTCATCGTTCACCTGGACCACGGGGGCGGTGTGGCAGCTTCCCAGGCACTCCACCTTCTGCACGCTAAAAAGCCCGTCCGGGGTCACCTCCCCGGGGCCGATGCCCAGGGTTTCCGTGAGGTAATCCCAAAGCTCGTCCGCCCCCGCCAGCTTGCAGCTTAGGGTGGCGCAGACCTGCAGGTGGTACCGCCCCGTGGGCACGAACTGGTAGTAGGAGTAGAAGCTCGCCACCCCCATCACCTCCGTGGGGGTGGTGCCCACCAGGCGGGCAATCTCCTCTACCCGCTCGGGGCGGATCCAGCCCTCCTCCTGCTGCACCCGCCTTAGAAGGGGCATGATGGCCGCCCGCCGCCCCTCGGGCGGGTACTTGGCGAAGGTTTCCTCCAGGAAGTCCTGCTTGTCGTCAAAGAACCCCATCTTCCCTCCTTAGCGGTCCACGTCGCCCATGACCGGGTCCAGGCTGGCGATGATGGCCACCATGTCCGGCACCTGCTCGCCCTTGCAGGCGTAGGGCAGGCTTTGCAGGTTGACGAAGCTGGGGGCCCGCACCTTTACCCGGTAGGGCATGCTTCCGCCGTCGGAAACGATGTAGTAGCCGAGCTCCCCCCGGGCCGACTCCGTGGGCACGTACACCTCCCCCTTGGGAGGGTGGAAGCCTTCGGTGTAGTGCTTGAAGTGGTAGATGACCGCCTCCATGGAGGTTTCCAGGAGGGGGCGGGGGGGCGGGGTGATCTGGGGGTTGGGGTCGCGGACGGGCCCGGGCTCGAGGCGCTCCAGGGCCTGCTGGATGATCTTCACCGACTCCCGCATCTCCCGGATGCGGACGAGCATCCGGTCAAACACGTCCCCGTGTTCCCCAAGGGGCACGTCAAACCGGTAGGTCTCGTACCCGGCGTAGGGGTAGGCCTTCCGCACATCGTAGTTCACCCCGCTTGCCCTCAAGGAGCCCCCGGTGAGGCCCAGGTGGATGGCCACCTCGGGGGGGATCACCCCCACGCCCCGCGCCCTTTCGTAGAAGATGGGGCTTTCGGCGAAGAGGGCCTCGTACTCGTCAATGCGGTGGGGCAGGACCTCCAGGAACTTCTTGAGCTCGGGGACGAACTCCTCGGGCAGGTCCTCCTTGACCCCGCCGATGCGGATGTAGTTGTGGTGGAAGCGCTGGCCCGTGACCCACTCAAAGAGGTCTAGGATGGTTTCCCGCTCGCGGAAGGCGTAGAAGAAGGGGGTGAGGGCCCCGAGGTCCAAAAGGCCCGTGCCCAGGAAGACCAGGTGGCTCGCCAGGCGGGAGAGCTCGTTCAGGATGATGCGGATGGTCTGGGCCCTGGGCGGCACCACCGCCCCCACCAGCTTCTCCACCGCCAGGGCGTAGGCTAGGTCGTGGGCGAAGGAGTGGAGGTAGTCCATCCGGGGCGTATACGTGATGACCTGCGTATACGTCCGGTTCTCCATGTTCTTCTCAAAGCCGGTGTGGAGGTAGCCGATGTGGGGGACGAGGTCCAAGACCTCTTCGCCCGATAGGGTGACCACCACCCGCAATACCCCGTGGGTGGAGGGGTGCTGCGGGCCCACGTTCAGGGTCATGACCTCGGTGCGGAGCTCTTTGGGCTCCTCCAGGGTCTCCACCGGGTCCAGGTAGTCCTTCATTTGACCTCCTTGGCCTTGGTCAGGTCGGCCCAGAGGGACCGGTAGCCCTTGCGGCTACCTCCCTTGTAGAGGGTGAGGCCGGGGTTCTTGCCGGTGATGGCCGCCCGGAACTCGCTCGGCACGATGAAGCGCCCCTCGCGGAAGAGGGTGGGGGTTTCCCCCAAGGGGAAGTCCTTGCGCAAAGGGTGGCCCTCGAGGTCCTCTGGGGTGAGGATCTTGCGCAGGTCCGGGTGCCCCTCAAAGACGATGCCGAACATATCGTAGACCTCCCTTTCCAGGAAGTTGGCGCTCCCCCAGAGGTCGGTCACCGTGGGGAGCCTAGGGTCCTTCTCCGGCACGTAGACCCGGACGAAGAAGCGGCTCCCGTCCCCATCCTTCCACCCCGGCAGGGAGACGAGCTCGTAGACCACGGCGAAGCGCTCGGGGCGGGGGTCGGGGTATTCCAGGTAGTCCAGGCCCACGATGTCCGCCAGGTAGTTAAAGCCCATCTCCTTGTACCGGGCCATCTCCCCCTTGAAGGCCTCGCGGGGCAGGACCACCCAGAGGTTGCCGAGGCCGTTGTCCTCTATGGGGTAGCCCTTGGCCCGGGCATCGTCCAAGACGCTATGGAGCCGCACGTTTCACCCCCTTGCCCGCTGCCAAGCGGCCACGGGCGGAAGCTTCCGCCCCTTCTCGTCGTAGGCCTGGCCGCGGACCTTCTTCTGGAGTTGCATCACGGCGTAGATGAGGGCCTCGGGGCGCGGGGGGCAGCCCGGCACGTAGACGTCCACGGGCACCACGGAGTCCACGTTCTGGACGATGGCGTAGTTGTTGAACATCCCCCCGGAGCTGGCGCAGGCCCCCATGGAGATCACCCACTTGGGGTCGGGCATCTGCTCCCAGACCCGGCGCATCACCGGGGCCATCTTCTTGGATAGCCGCCCGGCCACGATCATCACGTCCGCCTGGCGGGGGCTTGCCCGGAAGACCTCGCTGCCGAAGCGGGCGAGGTCGTTGCGGGCGTCGGTGGAGGCCATCATCTCAATGGCGCAGCAGGCGAGGCCGAAGGTGGCGGGCCACAGGGAGTTGGACCTTCCCCAGGCCACCAGCTTCTCCAAGGTGGTGAAGAGGATCCCCTCCCGCTCCAATTCCTGGACATCCCTTTCAAACAGGTCCTTCAGTGCCACCGCATCACCCCCTTCCACCACTCGTAGAGGAAGCCCACGAAGAGGAGCAGGGTGAAGGCCAAGACCCCCAGGAAGCCCCATAGCCCAAGCCCCCCGGCGCTCACGGCGTAGGGCCAGAGGAAGGCCACCTCCACGTCAAAGAGGATGAAGAGCATGGCCACCACGTAGAAGTGGACGGGAAAGCGCTTCACCTCCCCGGCGGGGTCATTCCCCGACTCGTAGGGCATGAGCTTGGCCCTGCCCGGTTTCTTGGGGCCCAGAAGAGCCCCCACCCCCAGGGCCGCCACCCCGATGAAGAGGGCCACCCCCAGGTAGATGAGGACGTTCACGTACTCTGCGATCGGCGCCAAGGTCCCCTCCTTTCGTGCATCTCTTCACGAGGCGGGGACCCAGTGGAGCCCAAGGACCCCGCCCCCTTTCCCGCCCATCTTACCACCCCCTTCCCGAGACAAAAGGGGTGGGGTACACCGGAGGGGGGTAATCGGTGTAATACCCCATCTTATGGAGATTTCGCTGGCTACTCACCGGTGTAGATAAGGGACTTAAGCGTTTGGAAGAGGGGAAGGTCCAGGTCCTCCGCGCGGACCTTTTCCGAAAGGCGCAAAGCGGCCAGGGCCTGGACTACCCTTTCCCGGGGGTAGCCGGCGGCCAACAGGGCGTTTTTGAGGGTTTTGCGCCGCTGGCCGAAGGCGGCTTCCACCAGGCGGAAGAGCTCGGGGTCGTCGGGCACCCCCAGGGGCGTGAGGCGCACCAGGCTGCTTTGGACCTTGGGCGGGGGGAAGAAGGCCCCAGGGGGAAGGTCAAAGAGCTTTTCCGCCCGGGCGTGGTGGGCCACCCTCAAGGAGAGCACCCCGTAGGCCGGGCTTCCGGGCCTCGCCGTCATGCGCTCCGCCACCTCCTTCTGCACCAGGAAGACCAGCCGGGCGAAGCGGCCCGTCTTGAGGAGTTGGGTGACCAGGGGGGTGGCGATGTTGTAGGGGAGGTTGGCCACGAGAAGGCTTCCTTCCGGTACCCCTTCCCAAGGGAAGCGGAGGGCGTCTTGGAAGAGGAGGCGGACGGGGAGGCCCCTAAGGGTTTCCTCTAGAACGGGTTTGAGCCGGGTGTCCTTCTCTAAGGCCGTCACCTCGGCCCCCGCTTCCGCCAGGGCCCGGGTGAGGACGCCAAGCCCGGGCCCCACCTCAAAGACCGGCCCCGTGAAGGGCTTGGCCGCCTCCACGATGCGCCGGAGGTGGGCTTCGGAGACCAGGAAGTTCTGGCCGAGGCGCTTGTCGGCGAAAAGGCCGTGCCGGGAAAGGAGTTCCCGCACCGTTTTGGGGGAGGTGAGGGGGTTAGGCATGGGGGAGGCGCTTGATCCGGGGGTTTAGGGGCTCCTCCTGAGGGGCAAGCTCCAGGTACTCGCCCAGGTCCAGGGCGTCAATGAGGGCGAAGCGTTCTTTGAGGAGGATGCCCTCCCGCATGGGCACGTGGCCGTAGACGCCAAAGCGGTAGCCCATCCTTTCCACGTAATCGGGGGTGCGGAACCACCAGGTCTTGGGCTCGCTTTGGGCGTAGAAGAGCTCGTCGTACTCCTGGAGCCAGGGCACGGGGCCCACGTGGGCGAAGTGGATGCCCTCGAGGAGGAACTCCTTGGGGAAGCCCGCCATCCAGGCCTTTAGGGCCTCGGGCAGGGGTTTGCCGCCCCTTTCGGGGTGGAACTCCAGGTGCTGGAGGTGGCGGTTGCCCAGGATGGGCTCGCCCCTTAGGGCCGCCTCGTCGTGGTTGCCCAGGAGGACGACCACGTTTCCCTCGGCCTCCTCCTGGAAAGCTTTCAGACGGAAAAGCTCCCGGATCTGGGCCCCGGCGGCCAGGCGGAGATGGGTGGGGTCTTCGGGGTCAAAGGGGGCGAGGCCCGTGAGCCTCTCGTAGTCCCTCGGCGTCTTGGGGTGGACCAGGTCGCCCAGGAGGACCACCCGGACGGCCCCGGAGCGGAGGAGGGGTGTGGGCTTGAGGGAGGCGTCCGCTAGGCCCTCTGCCTTGAGGATCCGCCAGAGGGCGGGGAAGTTGGCGTGGAGGTCCCCGATGGCGACGATCCTCATCCCTTGAGCAGGGCCCGGAGCTCCCCGTAGAGGCGCTTGGTCTCCTCGGGGGTTTTGCCGTACCCCCCGTACTTGGTGACGATTTTGGCCGCCTCCTTCCCTAGGCCCTTTTCCTTCAGGCGCTCCAGGAGCTGGTCTATCAGGCGGTAGGCCTCGGGTTTTTCCTCCTCCTCGGGTTCGCCCGCCTCCGCCTCCTCGGGAAGCTTGGGCGGGGTGAAGCGGCCCTTTTCGGGGTCGTAGTCCACCCACTGCTTCTCCAAGCGGTAGAGGTAACGGCCCACGCCGAACTTCACCGCGGCCCGCTTGAGGGCATCGGAGAAGGCGGCCTTGAGGGAGTCGCCCTCCCCCACGTCCTCCTTGGTGACCCCGAGGACCGTGAGGCGGCACTTCACCTCGCAAAGCCGCTCCCGGCGCTCGCCCCGTTCGTCCCGGACCACCCGCTCCTGGTCGGCGAGGACCTCGTAACTGTCGTGCCACCCCTCGGGCCCTACGGCCCGGTCCAGGCGGTCCAAGACGGTGCGGGCGTCCACGTAGGGGACCACCAGGGCCCGCCTCCGGTCCTTGGTGAGGGCCTCTATGCGCCACTGGACCTCGGAGGGGGGGAAGGGTTCCGCCAGTTTACGCCAAACGTCGTCCACCTTTTAAGTGTACTTTAGCCGGCTCTCACGGACGAGGGGAGGGGCTTAGGTATCCTTGGGGCATGCGGAGGTGGCTTGCCCTTTCCCTCCTGTTGGTGCCGGCGGTGGCCCTCGAGGTCCGCATCACCGCCAACCTTACCCTGGACCCCTTTCCCCAGGCGGTGGTGGTGGAGCGGGTGGCGGAGCCCCAAGGGATCCTGGTGGTTTACAACTTTTCCCGGGCGGAAGCGGTCTTCCGCTACCACGACGAGGACCTGCGCCGCCGGGGCTGGGTGCGCACCAAGTACGAGGTGAAGAAGAACGAGTGGAAGGCGGAGTACCGCAAAGGGAAGGCCAAGGCCACCCTCTCCGTGAAGGACAAGAAGGGCCGGGTGGAGGTGCGCCTCAAGGAAGGGGACTAGACAAGCCAAGGCCCCCCCGCTACCATATAGGGCGCATGGGGCCGTGGCGCAGCTGGGAGCGCGCCTGAATCGCACTCAGGAGGTCACGGGTTCGAGTCCCGTCGGCTCCACCAGCCCCAAGGACTGCCCCCCGGGCTAGGCCCGGGGGGATTTCTTCAGGGCTGGTTTTCCGAAAGGCCTAGGAGCCAATTCACAAAGGCGTTTACCACGTCGTTTTCCGCCAGGAGTTCGGGGTTTGCCAATACCGCTTCAAAGAAAGCCCGTACCCCCGCAAGCCCGGGGTCTTGGAGCGCCTGCTGGACGCTTTTCCCCGCGTAGGGACCCGTTTCCAGGGGAGCGGTGAGGCGGCTTCCGGTGGCCAAGGGGGCGGCCTCCTTGAGGGCCTCGAGGGTCCTCTCCAAGAGGAGCTCTTCCCCCTTTTCCCCCAGGGCCTCCTTGGGGCTCAGGAGGGCCCGGCCCGAGAGGTCCCGCACCTCTAGGCCCAGGGCGTAGAGCCTGCGGGCGAGGCTCGGCGGGCCTGCCTCCAGGGGAAGGAGGGCGGTGGCCTCCCCGTAGCGGACCTCGAGGGTGTACCGGCCGGGCTCGGGGAGGGTTACGGCGGGCGCCACCTCCACCAGGCCCGTGGCGAGGGGAGGGAAGCCCAGGTCCTTCTTTTCCCCTTGGAGGAGCTCGCCTCCCCGAAAGAGGCGGGTTTCCAGGGCGCCCCGCTGGAGGTAGGGGCTTCCCGTGAGGCGCACCTCGGGGAAGACCGCCTCCCCGGCCCGGAAGGGCCTGGCGTCCACATCCCCCGGGATGAGGGTGAGCCTGAGGACCTCGAGGCCCACCCCGCCCTTCTCCAGCCGGGCGAGGGCCCGCCTGGCCGAGGGGCCTAGGGGATGCCTGGGATACTGGGCGAGGAAGGCCTGGTAAAGGGGCTTGGCGTCCAGCCCCACCCGCTCGGCCAGGTAGGCGCGGAAGAAGAGGGTAAGGGGCTCCTGGCGCCCCTCTAGGTCCTTTAGGGCCTCGGGGAAGTCCTCGCCCTCGTCCAGCCGAAGCGCCCGGTCATAGGCGGCCTTGGCCCCCAGGAAGTCCCCGTAGATGGCCCGGAAAAGCCCCAGGTTGTAGTAGGCGGTGGCGTTGGGGTTGAGCCGAACGGCCCGTTCCGAGGCCAGGATGGCCCGGGGGAGGTCCCCCGTGAGGTAGTAGGCCCACCCCAGGTTGGTCCAGTAAAGCCAGTAGTCCGGCCTGAGCTTTAGGGCCTGGAGGAGGGCATCCCGGGCCTCTTCCCCTTTGCCCTCGGCGAAGGCGGCGAAGCTCACCTCCTCCCAGGCCAAGGGGAGCTCGGGAAAGGCCTGGGCGAGGCTCCTTGCGCTTTCCTTCCAGCGCTCATCCTCCAGGGCCCGGTAGAGGAGGTGGGCCGCGGTCCTTTCCAGGGTGTCCCCTTGGGCCAAGGCCTCGGCCCGCTTTAGGGCCTCCTCCCGCTTACCCTCGGCCAGGAGGCGGAAGGCCTCGTAAGCGGGGGGAAGCGTGCCCTGCCAGAGGAGGAGGAGCCGCTTGGGCAAAACCCCCTCCAAAAGCCCCGTGCCCCGGCCTTCCCTCAGGTCCAGGGCGGACTGGTGCAAGGGGTCGGGGTCCTTGCCCTCCGCCAGGGCCCTAAGCCGCTCCTCCGGGAGGGAAGGAGGGGGTAAGGGGGCGTACCGGGGGGCGAGGCCCTGGCCCTGGAGCCAGAGCCAGGCGAGCTCAGGGCTCCGGAAAAGCCCCTCCTTGGCCCCGGTGGGGGTGGCGAGGATGAGCCTTAAGCCCCCTTCCTCCTCCCGCCCCAGGAGCACCCACCCGGCCCCCGTGGCGGAGAGGGCGAGCCGGGCCCCGGCCCGGGTGTAAAGCCCCCCCACAAGCTCGTAGCTTCCCCGCCAGGGAAGGTCGGGGAGGAGGAGGGCGAGGAGGGTGGGGGGAGGCGCTTGCAGGCCCTGGGCGAAGGCCTGGGCCAGGGCGTAGCCCCTTGGCCCCTCAAAGGGGAGGACGAGCCCTTGGGCCAGGGTGAGCCCTAGGAGGAGGGTGAGCGCAAGAAGCCGCCGCATGGAGGCATTCTAGCGCCCTTCCTTAAGAACAAGGTAAGCGAAGCGCAGAAGCCTCGGGGCCCGCCGCCAGCGCTTGGGGTCCAGGCCCACCCTTAAAAGCCACTCCAGGCCGAGGCGTTGCGCCCAAAGGGGGGGGCGCTTGGCCTCCCCCGCCAGGACGTCCAGGGTTCCCCCTACCCCCATGGCCACCCTGGCCCCTAGGTGGGCCTTGTGCCGGTGGATGAAGGCCTCCTGCCTTTCCCCCATGCCCACGAGGAGGAGGTCGGGGGCGAGGTTTTGGATGGCCTCCACCACCGGGGCTTCCTCCTGGAAATAGCCGTGGTGGAAGCCCACCACCTTGGCCCCAAGCCGCTCGGCCTCTCTCGCCGCCCTTTCCGCCACCCCGGGCCTCCCCCCGAGGAGGTAGACCCTAAGCCCCGGGAAGCGGCGGAAAAGGGCCAGGGTTAGGTCCACCCCCGTGACCCGTTCGGGAAGGTGCATCCCATGGAGCCGCCGCACCGCCCAGAGGATGCCCACCCCGTCCGGGGTGACGAGTTCGGCCTCGAGGACCGCCCGCCTCAAGGCCTCGTCCTCCTGGGCCCTTACGGCGATCTCGGGGTTGAGGGTGACCACCTGGTGGGTTCTTGCCTCCTCCAGGAAGCCCCCGATGCGCCTTAGGGCCTCCTCCATGTCCACGGGGTCCAGGGGGAGGCCGAGGAGGGTCAGCCGCTCCATGCCACGTACCTCTGGGCGTAACGGTTTTGGCTTAGGCCGTAGGTTTCTTTGGGGAAAAAGCGGGTCTCGGCAAGCCTAGGCACCACCGGGTCCACCCCGATGAGGCTGGCCCAGGCCAGCTCCTCCGTGCGCCCTTCCTTGTGGAGGGCCTGCCCTTCCGGGCTTTGGAAAAGGGCCTCCTGGGGGTCGGGGAAGGCCTTGAGGAGGGCCGTGGCCAGGCTTTGGGCCTCGGGGGAAAGGCGCTTTTGCAAAAACCCTAGGGCCACCACCGCCGAGAGGAGGGGCTCGGGGGCCCCAGAGGGGCGTAGGGTGGGGTTTGGGAGGGTTTTGGCCAGCCCCACCACCGCCTTGGCGTTGCGGAGGCTTGCCAGGTACACCTCCCTTTCCTCGGGAAGGACGCTGGCGTTGAGGAAGGGCGCCACCAGGACGGCCTCTTTGCCCTTCACCTCCGTCTTTTCCAGGTCTAGAAGGGAAAGCCGCCCGTGGAACCCCTCGGGGGGAAAGCCCTCCACCTCGCCCAAAAGAAGGGCTTCCTTGCCCAGGCTTTCCGCCAGGAGGCGGGCCACCTTGGGCCCCGGGGCCACCCAGACCCCTTTCGCCCCCAGGGCCAGGAGGCGGGTGAGGACGCTCCCTGCGGGCAGGACCTCCACCAGGATGAGGGGGCCAGGGGACGGCCTCAGGCACAGGTCAACCCGGCACACCCCGCCATGATACCCTAGCCTGGGTTTATGCGGCTGAAAGACCTGGGCGAAAGGGCCCTCTTGAAGAAGCTTGCCCCCTTGGGCTACCCCGTGGACGCCCCCCTCCCCCCAGGGGACGACGCCGGGGGGGTGTGGGTGGGGGAAAAGGCCCTTCTCCTCAAGGTGGATGGCTTCCGCTACCGGGAGGTGGCCTTAAGGGGCATGGGGCCCTTTGAGGTGGGGTTTCGGGGGGTGGCGGCCACGGCCTCGGACCTCCTCGCCAAGATGGGAAGGCCCCTGGGCTTTGCCCTGGGGCTTTTCCTGCCCCCGGAGGCGGAGGAAGCGCTGGCCTTGGGCCTGGTGCGGGGGGCGGCGGAGGCGGCGCGCCGGCTTGGGGCCCCCCTTCTCGGGGGGGACACCAATGCGGGGGAGGAGGTGGCCCTGGTGGTGGCGGGGTTCGCCGAGGCCCAAAGCCCCCTTCCCCGCCGGGCCCTGCCGGGGGACCTCCTCTACCTCGCCGGGGACCGCTGGGGGCGGCTTGGGGCGGCCATCCTCGCCCACTACCAAGGGCGAGACCTCACCCCTTTTCCCGCCATCCGGGAGGCCGCCCACTACCCCTTGCCCCGGCTTGGCCTCTTGGCCTTGGCGGGGCTTCTCCGGGGGAGCCTGGACTCCTCCGACGGCCTGGCGGAAACCCTTTGGCAGCTGAGCGAACTGGGGGTACGGGTGGAGCTGGAGGCCCTGCCCCTCTACCCCGATGTCCTGGCCTTTGCCGGGAGCGAGGCGAAGGCCCTGGAGCTTGTCCTCTTTGGGGGAGAGGAGTTTGAGGCGGTCCTGGTGGTGCCCCCTGAGAAGAGGGAGGCGGTGGAGGCGAGGGCCAAGGAGGCGGGGCTCCCCCTCTTTAGGGCTGGGCGCCTTGCTGAGGGGGAGGGGGTCTATTTCCGGGAGCAGGCCGTGCCCAGGAGGGGGTACGACCACTTCCGCCCCTGATTGTGCTTCTCTTCACAAATGGGCCCTGGGCTTTCCCGGTACCCTCCCAGGGGTATGGAGGCTACCCTTTCCGTTTTGGACGCCAAGACCGCGGCCCTAAGGCGCCGCTCCATCCGCCGCTATAGGCCGGACCCCGTGCCCGAGGAGCTCCTGCGGGATATTCTCCAGGCTGCCCTCCGGGCGCCTTCCGCTTGGAACCTGCAACCCTGGCGCCTTTTGGGGGTGCGGGACGCCGCCACCAAGAAGGCGCTTAGGGAAGCGGCCTTCGGCCAGGCCCAGGTGGAGGAGGCCCCCGTGGTCCTCGTCCTCTATGCGGACCTCGAGGACGCCCTCGCCCACCTGGACGAGGTCATCCACCCTGGGGTGCAAGGGGAGAAGCGGGAGGCGCAAAAGCGGGCCATCCAGGCCGCCTTTGCGGGGATGGACGCCAAGGAACGGGCCCAGTGGGCAGCGGGGCAGAGCTACATCCTGTTGGGGTACCTGCTTCTCCTCCTGGAAGCCCATGGGCTTGGGAGCGTGCCCATGTTGGGTTTTGACCCGGAAAAGGTAAAGGCCCTTCTGGGCCTCCCCGCCCACGTGGCCATCCCCGCCCTCCTGCCCCTGGGCTATCCCGCCGAGGAGGGGTACCCCTCCCACCGCCTGCCCTTGGAACGGGTGGTGGCCTGGCGCTAGGGAAGGGGCCAGCGGGTCTCCCTCCTCCCGGCTAGGCCATCTGCGCAAGGGTGAACGCCAAGACCCCGCGGGCATGGCTTAGCGTTCCCTTGCGCTAAAGGGGGTCCATGGTGCTTCGCCCATGGGCCTTCGGAGAAGGCATCGGGGTAGCGGGAATATAGGGCCTGTTCCCGTATTGGGCCCACCCCGCTAGCGCTCTTGTATGGGAAACCCCCGCAGGAGGCGGGCCACGGGGCTTCTCCAAGCCTCCTTTCCAGGGGAAGGTGGGGGCCTTGACCGCCTTTTCCGCAGGCTGCTGGGCGCCCCCTCGTGCCTTCCCGCTTGCCGGGCGATCTCGGCCCCGGGTCCTTCTCCGCCTCCTTTGGCCCGGTTCGCGCGCCCAGTCTGCCGCTATACTCGGGGCATGCGGGCCTTCAAGGCGCACCTCCGGGACCTTACCCCCTACCCCTACAAGAAGGAGGAGGCCCCGGTGAAGCTGGACCAAAACGAAAGCCCCTTTGACCTGCCCGAGACCCTTAAGGAGGAGGCCCTTAGGCGGCTTAGGGGGCTTTCGTGGAACCGCTACCCAGAAATCCACGCAGAAACCCTGAGAAGGCGCCTTGCCGCCCTGTTGGACTGGCCGGAGGAGGGGATCGTCCTGGCACCTGGCTCTAACCTCCTCATCCTGGCCCTGAGCCTGGCGGCGGAGGGGGTGTTGGACCTCGCGCCCTCCTTCCCCCACTACGCCCACGCCGCCCGGGTGGCGGGCACCCCTTACCGGGCGGTGCCCTTGGGGGAGGGCTTCGCCCTGCCCCTGGAGGAAGCCCTTTCCGCCTTCCGGGGCGGGGTTTTCTTCCTCCCCAACCCCCACGCCCCCACGGGGGCCCTTTTCCCCGAGGAGGCCCTTTTGGCCCTGGCGGAAAGGGCGAGGGCCGTGGAGGGGCTTCTCGTGGTGGACGAGGCCTACCGGGAGTTCGCCGGCACGGACTTTAGCCCCTTGGGCCGGGAAAACCCCCACGTGGCTTTCCTGCGCACCTTCTCTAAGGCTTTCTCCTTAGGGGGGATCCGGGCGGGGTACCTCCTGGCCCACCCCCGGGTGGCGGGGGTGGTGCGGGAGGTGCTCCCCCCCTTTGTCCTCCCCGCCCACACCGGGGCGGTCCTGGAGGTGGTCTTGGAAAACCCCGGCTACGTGGGGGAGGTGGTGGCGGAGGTGGTGCGGGAAAGGGAACGGGTCTACACCGTCCTAAAGGCCCACCCCACCTGGCACCCCTACCCGAGCCACACCAACTTCCTCCTGGTGCGGACGCCGGACGCCGAGGCGGCCTTCCGCCACCTCCTCGCCCAAGGGGTCTTGGTGCGGCGGCAGGACCGGTACCCGGGCCTTGCCGGGTGCATCCGGGTCACCGTGGGGCGGAAGGAGGAGATGGACGCCTTCTTGCGGGCGGCTTTCGGGGTGGCCTATGCGTGAGGCTTTGGTGGAGAGGAGCACGGCGGAGACCTGGGTCCGCCTCCGTTTGGGCTTGGATGGCCCCGTGGGGGGGAAGGTGGCCACGGGGCTTCCCTTTTTGGACCACATGCTCCTCCAGCTCCAGCGGCACGGGCGCTTCCTCCTGGAGGTGGAGGCTAAGGGGGACCTGGAGGTGGACGTGCACCACCTGGTGGAGGACGTGGGCATCACCCTGGGTATGGCCCTGAAGGAGGCCTTGGGGGAGGGGAGGGGTATAGAGCGCTATGGGGAGGCCTTCGCCCCCATGGACGAGACCTTGGTCCTCTGCGTGGTGGACCTTTCGGGCCGGCCCCACCTGGCGTACCACCCCGAGGCGTGGCCCGTGGTGGGGGAGGCGGGCGGGGTGAACCCCTACCACCTACGGGAGTTTTTGCGGGGGCTGGTGAACCACGGGCGGCTTACCCTCCACCTGAGGCGTTTGGCGGGGCGGGAGGCCCACCACGTGCTGGAGGCGAGCTTTAAGGCCCTGGCCCGGGCCCTCCACAAGGCCACCCGCCTCACGGGGGAGGGGCTTCCCAGCACCAAGGGGGTGCTTTAGTGCGGGCCCTCCTCCTTGACTACGGCTCGGGGAACCTCAGGAGCGCCGCCAAGGCCCTCGAGGCCTCGGGGTTCGCCGTGGCGGTCTCCGCCGACCCCAAGGCCCACCCGGAAGCGGACCTCCTGGTCCTCCCGGGCCAGGGCCACTTCGGCCAGGTGATGGAGGCCTTCGCCCGAAGCGGCTTCCTGGAAAGGGTCCTCGCCCATCTGGAAAGGGGGCTTCCCTTCCTGGGCATCTGCGTGGGGATGCAGGTCCTCTACGAGGGGAGCGAGGAGGCGCCTGGGGTGAAGGGGCTTGGGCTGGTGCCGGGGCTGGTGCGCCGCTTTCCCCGGGGGCGGGTCCCCCAGATGGGCTGGAACGCCCTGGCCTTTCAGGGGCCTTTCGCCCGCCTCACGGGCCGCCACTTCTACTTCGCCAACTCCTACTATGGCCCCCTTACCCCGTACGCCCTCGGGGTCGGGGAGTACGAGGGAACCCCCTTCACCGCCCTTGTGGCCAAGGAAAACCTCCTCGCCCCCCAGTTCCACCCCGAGAAGAGCGGCCGGGCGGGCCTTGCCTTTTTGGAGCTAGCCCGCCGCTACTTTGAGGTCCTCTAGGGTGATCAGGCGGCCCTGGGCCCCAAGCCCCGTGGCCGCCAAAGCCCCCGCCAGGTTGGCGAGCCTCCCCGCCTCTACGGGGCTTTTGCCCTCCAAGATGGCGTGGGCGAAGGCGGCGGTGTAGGCGTCCCCGGCCCCCGTGGAGTCCACGATGTCCTCTATGGGGAAAGGCTCTAGGAGCTCCTCCCCTTCCGGGGTCACCACGATGGAGCCCATGGCCCCCACCTTGATGGCCAGGTGGGCAAACCCCTCGGCCCGAAGCCGGGCCACCCCTTCGGAGAGGGAGGAGGCGCCGGTGAGGGCGAGGAGCTCGGTCTGGTTCATGAGGAGCCAAGAAACGCCTCTTAGGTACTTCAAAAGCTCCGCCCCCGCTGCCCGCACCGCCCCCGTGCCCAAGTCGGCGAAGATGGGGAGTTCCCGTTTCCTGGCGGCCTCCAGGACCTCCACGGCGTAGCTCCGGGTGGCCCCCCCCACCAGGGCGTAGGCGGAGAGGACCACGGCGTCCACGGTGTCCAGGTAGCGGGGCTTGAAGAGGGCGGGGTCCAGGTGGCGGCTCGCTCCTTCAGCGCTCACCATGGCCCTTTCCCCGCCGGGCACCACCAGGATGAGGACGGAGCTCGTGGTGTGGTCGGGGTCCTCCTGGAGGTGCTTCAGGTCCACCCCCACCTCCCGCACCCGGCTCAGGGCGAGCTCGGCGAAGGGGTCCTGGCCCACCCGCCCCGCCAGCTGGACCCGGTGGCCTAGGCTTGCCAGCTGGACCGCCAAGGTGCCCCCTGCCCCCCCTGGCTTCATCAGGGCCCGCCTCGAGGGCACCTCCTCCCCCGGCTCCGGTATACGCTCCACAAAAAAGAGCAGGTCCACGGAAACATCCCCTAGCACGAAGAACCGCATCTTGCCTCCTTCCGCAAGGCGCAGGGTTTGCCCTCACTATACCGCAAGGGCCCCGTTGCTTTGGGAGGAGTATACCCAGGGCTTATGAGAAGAGATTAACGAGCTAGAAGCGGCGGTCCACCACGAGGCCCCCCTCCAGCTCGCCCACGAGCTCCACCTCGTCCAGCCTCAGCCCCGTGGCCTTCTGGATGGCCTCGTAAAGCCCCGCCGGCACCTTTTCCGCCTTCAGGCGGAGCACCAGCTTGTCCGTGCCCTCCAGCTTCCTGTCCACCACCACCTGGAAGCCCTTGGGGTCCAGGCCGAAGCCCGCCAGGATAGGGGCGAGCTCCGTGGGGTAGAGCTTTACCCCCTTCACCTTCACCATCTGGTCCGTGCGGCCGAAGACCCCGCGGGGCAGGACGGTAAGCCCCTCCCGGCGCTCGGCCAGGGCCAGGTCCCCGGTGCGGAAGCGGACCATGGGCATGAGGGTGCGGCTTAGGGCGGTGACCACCAGCTCCCCCTTTTCTCCCGGCGCCACGGGCTTGAGGGTTTCCGGGTCCAGTACCTCCAGGACGGCCATCTCGGGGATTTCCCAAAGCCCGTCCTTGGCCAGGTTTTCCCCGGCCACGATACCGAGCTCGCTGGTGCCGTAGGCGTCCAGGGCCACCCCGCCCAGAAGGGCCTCCACCTTTTCCCGGAAGCCGGGCACCGAGGTGAAGGGCTCCCCGCCCGCCAGAAGCAGGCTAAACCGCCCCCCCGCCTGGGCCACCTTCAGGGCGAAGGAGGGGTTGGTGACCAGCACGTCAAACTGGGGGCTCAGCTCCGCGATGCGCCCCGCTTCCCCAGGCCCGTGGGGGAAGACCAGGTTCCCCGCCAGGACCAAGGCCTCGTGGAAAAGCCACCCCCCGGCGAAGACGTGGTAGCTGAAGGCCACGAGGACCCGCTTCCCCGTAAGGCCAAGCCGCCGGTAGTGGGCGGCGAGGGCCTCCGCCTGGTAGCGGAGGTCCTCCTCGGAGAGGTACTCCGGCATCCAGCCCATGAGGGGGCTTGGGGTGAGGTGCATGAGCCTTGCCCCTTCTGGAGGGGTGGGGTGTTCCTTGAGGTAGGCCACCCACTCCTCCCGGGTGGTGAGGGGCAGGGCGGGGAGGGTCTCGGGGGACACCCCTTCCGGGTCCACCTCCTTGAGCTTCTCCCGGTAGACGGGGTGGGCCTTGGCCGCACGGATAACCTCCCTTAGGCGCTGGGTCCGGTCCATCCTTCGCCTCCTTTGCCCCCGATTATACCGGGGCTTCCCGCCAGGGCGAGGAGCCGGGGGAGGTCCCTTTGGAGCTCCTCCCAGGTGTCCCGCCTTAGGGTGATGTGCCCCACCTTGCGCCCGGGGCGTACCCCCTTGCCGTACCAGTGGAGGTGGGCGCCCTCCAGGGCCAGGACCTCCGCCCAGTCCGGTTTCAGGCCGATGAGGTTAGCCATGGCGCTAAATCCCCGAGGGGCGGTGCTCCCCAAGGGGAGGCCCAGGATGGCCCTCAGGTGGTTTTCAAACTGGCTCGTCTCCGCTCCCTCCAGGGTCCAGTGGCCGGAGTTGTGGACCCGGGGGGCCATCTCGTTGAAGAGGAGCTCCTCGCCTACCTGGAAAAACTCCAGGGCCAGGACGCCCGCGTAGTCCAAGGCCCGGAGGGCCTCCTTGGCGTAGGCTTCCGCCTTCCGCTGCAGGGCCTCCGCAAGCCCGGGGGCGGGGGCCAAGGAAAGGCGGAGGATCCCCCCTCGGTGGTGGTTTTCCACCAGGGGATAAAAGGCCAGGGCCCCGTCCCGTCCCCGCACGGCGAGGAGGGAGACCTCCCGGTCAAAGGGGACGAAGCCCTCCAGGAGGAGGCCTTTTTCCCCTAGGGCTTTCAGGGCCTCCAGGGCCTCGCCTTCCGTGCGCACCAGGGCCTGCCCCTTGCCGTCGTACCCCCCGCGGCGGGTCTTGAGGAGGGCGGGAAGGCCCACCGCCTTCAGGGCCTCCTTCAGGTCCCCCTCCCCGTCCACGGGGTGGAAGGGCGGGGTGGGGATTCCGAGCGCCCGCATGAAGGACTTTTCCTGGAGGCGGTCCTGGGCCACCTCCAGGGCCTTGGGGGGCGGGAAAACGGGGAGGCTTTGGGCCAGGCGCTTGGCCGCCTCCACCGGGACGTTTTCAAACTCGTAGGTCACGAGGTCCAGGCCCTGGGCAAAGCGGGAGAGGGCCTCGAGGTCGGCGAACTCCCCCACGCAAAGCTCCCCCACCTGCCCGGCGCAGGCCTCGGGGGAGGGGTCCAGGAAGCGGAAGGAAAGCCCCAAGGGGTAGCCCGCCAGGGCCAGCATCCGCCCAAGCTGCCCCCCACCCAGGATGCCCACCCTCACGCTTCCTCCCGGGGGTCGGGGTGGGCCAGGACGGCCTCCGTCTGCGCCTTGCGGTAGGCCTTGAGGCGCTCCATCACCTCAGGGTGCTTGAGGCCGATGATGCTGGCGGCGAGGAGGGCGGCGTTCACCGCCCCCGCCCTCCCGATGGCCAGGGTGCCCACGGGGACGCCGGCGGGCATCTGGACGATGGAAAGGAGGGAGTCTAGCCCTTTGAGGGCTTGGCTTTCCACGGGGACCCCGAGCACGGGCAAGGGGGTGTGGGCGGCGGTCATGCCCGGGAGGTGGGCCGCCCCCCCGGCCCCGGCGATGAGGACCATAAGTCCCCGTTCCTCGGCGCTTTGGGCGTAGGCGGCCATGAGGTCGGGGGTGCGGTGGGCGGAGACCACCCGCACCTCGTAGGGGATGCCCAAGGCGTCCAGGGTTTCCGCGGCGTGGCGCATGGTTTCCCAGTCCGAGCGGGAGCCCATGATAAGACCTACCAAAGGCGCCATCGTACCGGATTGTAAAAGCCCTTCTTCCCGCAGTAAAGCTTGGGGGTATGGACGCCCTAGAGCTCCTTCGGCTAAACCTCCTTTCCCCCATGGTCCTGGCCTTCTTCCTGGGGATGGCGGCAAGGCTTTTGAAAAGCGACCTGGCCTTTCCCGAGGTCCTGTATACGGCGCTATCCATCTACCTCCTCTTCGCCATCGGCTTTAAGGGCGGGGTGGAGCTTTCCAAGACCCCTTTCCTGGTGCTCCTCCTTCCCGCCTTGGCCACCCTTTTCCTCGGGCTTTTGCGCCCCCTTACGGGCTATTTCCTGGCCCGGAAGGCCCTGGGGGTAAGCCGGGTGGACGCCTCCGCCTTGGCCGCCCACTACGGCTCGGTTTCCGCCGTGACCTTCCTCGCCGCCCTTACCTTCGCCCAGGCCCTGGGGGAAAGGCCCGAAGGGTTTTTGCCCACCCTGGTGGCCCTCTTGGAGGTGCCGGGCATCGTGGTGGCCCTCCTCTTGGGCAAGCGGGGTGGGGGGAACCTGGGGGAAGCCCTTAGGGAGGTGCTGACGGGGAAGAGCGTGGTCCTTTTGGTGGGGGGGCTTTTGGTGGGGCTCCTTTCCGGGGAAAGGGGCATGGAGCGGGTCAAGCCCTTCTTCGTGGACCCCTTCTATGGGGCCCTCACCCTCTTCCTTTTGGACATGGGGATGGTGGCGGCCTCGAGGCTTTCCGTCCTGAGGCGGGTGGGTTTCCGCCTGGTCCTTTACGGGACCCTCCTCCCCCTCCTCCACGGGGCCCTTGGGGTCTATCTGGGCCACCTGGGGGGGCTTTCCCCTGGGGGGGCCATGGTGTTTGGGGCCATGGCGGCGAGCAGCAGCTACATCGCCGCCCCGGCGGCGGTGCGCATCGCCCTGCCCGAGGCCAACCCCAGCCTCTACCTAGGGGCGAGCCTGGCCATCACCTTTCCCTTTAACCTGGTCTTGGGGATACCCATCTACCACGCCCTGGCCAAGGCGATAGGGGGGTGAGCCGTGAACCTGGTGCCCTTGAAGCTGGTGACCATCGTGGCGGAAAGCCTCTTGGAGAAGCGGCTGGTGGAGGAGATTAAGCGGCTTGGCGCCAAGGGCTACACCATCGTCCCTGCCCGGGGGGAGGGCTCGAGGGGCGTGCGGAGCGTGGACTGGGAGGGGCAGAACATCCGCCTAGAGACCATCGTTTCCGAGGAGGTGGCCCTAAAGATATTGGAGCGCCTTCAGGAGGCTTACTTTCCCCACTACGCCGTCATCGCCTACGTGGAGAACGTCTTCGTGGTGCGGGGGGAGAAGTACGTTTAGCGCCGCCGGAGGAGGGGAAGGAGGGCGAGGAGGAGAAGGAGGGGCCAAAGGAGCCAAGGGGAAACCCGCTGGCCGAGGAAATAGGCGAGGAGGACGAGGCCCTGGGTCCAAAGGAGGCTCCCCAAGGCGGCAAGGCCCAGGTAAAGGGCGAGGGGGAAGCCTAAGGCCCCAAGGAGGAGGGGGAGGGCCGTGCGCACCCCGGGGAGGAAAGGGGCAAGGAGGAGGGCCGTGGGGCCCAAGCGAAGCAGGACCCGTTCGGCGCGGGCAAGAAGCGCCTCGGGTAGCCGCTTGCGCACCCCTTTGCCCAGGGCCCGGCCAATGGCGTAGCCCACCCCGTGCCCCAGGAAGCTTCCGAGGAAGAGGAGGGGAAGGAGGGGGAAGAGGCTAAGGCGCCCTTCCCCCGCCAAGGCCCCCAGGGCCAGGAGCAGGGTGTCGCCCCCGGGGACGAAAAGCCCGAAGGGAAAGCCCACCTCCAGGAAGAGGACAAGGGCGGGGGCGAGGTAGGCCCACATCCTAGGCGGTGCGCTCCGCAGGCTTCCTTAAGGCCCAAAGGCTTCCCAGGAGGAGAACGCCCAGGATAAGGAAGCTAAAGGCCTCCTTGTCCAAGCCCACGGCCAGTTCGGGGCGGTGGAGGGCCTCCTTAACGAGCTTGTCCCAGCCGCCCACGAGGAGCTTCACCCCGGCGAGGCCCACCACCACGTAGGCCAGGTGCTTGAACCTGGGGTAGCCGTCCAGGAGGGTGACCACCAGGCTCGCCAGGGCCCTCAGGGCCAGGATGCCCAGGAAGACCCCGGTGTAGATCACCCAAAGCTTGTCGGAAAGCGCCACCGCCACCAGCACCGAGTCCACGGCGAAGGCCAGGTCCATGAGCTCCACCTGGGCCACCACCTTCCAGAACTGGGCGGCGCTCACCTCTAGAGGGGGCGGGGCGTGGGCCTCCTCGGGCTTCAGGAAGTGCCTGAGGGCGATGTAGAGGAGATAGGCCGCCCCCAGGACCTGGACCCACCAGAGCTGGATGACGAGGGCGGCGAAGAAGAGGGCAAGGCCCCTTAGCACGTAGGCGCCCAGGATGCCGTAGAAAAGGGCCTTCCGCCTTAGGTGTACGGGAAGCTTCTGCACCATGACCCCGAGGATCAGGGCGTTGTCCGCGGAGAGGATCACCTCCAGGGCCACCAGGATGAGGATGACCGAAACCACGCCTGCTTCCATCCGCGCCTCCACAAAGAAAAGACCACCGCTAAAGCGGTGGTCTTGCCCGGGCTTTCTGCCCCCGGCCCCCGGGGCCCAAGGCCCGTCTTGACGGGGTGCCGGCTTGGGGCTACTCCCCAACCAGGGCCATTATACAACCCCGCAAAAAGGGATAGGGTTTTCCGGGTATACTGAGGGGCATGGAAGCGGAGGCCAAGCTGCCCACCAAGGAGGAGGTCCTCGAGGCCCTAAAGGTGGTCTACGACCCGGAAATCCCGGTGAACATCGTGGACCTGGGCCTCGTCTACGATGTGGAGGTGCACGAGAACGGGGTGGTGGACATCACCATGACCCTCACCGCCATCGGCTGCCCCGCCCAGGACGTGGTGAAGGCGGATGCGGAGATGGCGGTCATGCGCCTACCGGGGGTGCAGGGGGTGAACGTGGAGTTCGTCTGGACCCCGCCCTGGACCCCGGCGCGCATGACGGAGGAGGGGAAGCGCATGATGCGCATGTTCGGCTTCAACGTCTGAGGTGGGGTGGGGGGCTCCCCTGTCCTTGGGGGCCATTGTCCTTGGCCGGGGTGGGAAAATAGGGGCATGCCGGTTAGCCGCTATTACGATGTCAAGCGGGACGAGAAGGGCGAGCGCTACCTGGAGCCTTATGTCACGGGTTTTCTGCTTTTGCGGCTTCCCCTTCTCAACAAGGGCACGGCCTTCACCGAGGAGGAAAGGCGCGCCCTAGGCCTAGAAGGCCTTCTGCCTCCCCACGTGAACACCCTGGAGGAGCAGAAGGAAAGGGTCTACCGCCGCTACCGCCTCATCGCCTCCCCTTTGGAGAAGCACATCTACCTCCGCCACCTCCAGGACCGCAACGAGGTCCTTTTCTACGCCCTTTTGGTGGACCACCTGGAGGAGATGCTCCCCATCCTCTACACCCCCACCGTGGGGGAGGCGGTTCGGGAGTTCTCCCACATCTACCGCTACCCCCGGGGCTTTACCGCCAGCACCCGGAACATTGACCGGGTGGAGGAGGCCCTGGCCAACGTGCCCCTGGAGGAGGTGCGCCTCATCGTGGCCACGGACTCCTCCGCCATCCTCGGCATCGGGGACCAGGGGTATGGGGGAATGGCCATTGCCATCGGCAAGCTCACCCTCTATACCGCCGTGGGCGGGGTGGGGCCCGACAAGACCCTGCCCGTGGAGCTGGACGTGGGCACGGACCGGGAGGACCTCCTCAACGACCCCCTTTACCTCGGGGTGCGGCACAAGCGCCTAAGGGGGGAAGCCTATTACCAGTTCCTGGACCGTTTCGTGGAGGCGGTGCGCAAGCGGTACCCCAAGGCCCTCATCCAGTGGGAGGACTTCGCCAAGGAAGCGGCCTTTGCCGTGCTGGAGCGCTACCGGAAGGTGGTGCCTTCCTTCAACGACGACATCCAGGGCACGGGGGCCGTGGCCCTGGCCGGGGTGCTTTCCGCCTGCCGCCTCAAGGGGGAGAGGCTTTCCGAGCAGGTGGTGGTGGTCTACGGGGCGGGGGCCGGGGGGATCGGCGTGGCCTGGGCCTTGGTGGAGGGGATGAAGCGGGAAGGCCTGAGCGAGGAGGAGGCCAAGGCCCGCGTTTTGGTCCTGGACTCCCGGGGGCTCCTCGTGGAAGGGCGGAACATGGAGGCCTACAAGCGGCCCTTCGCCCAGAGGCGGGAGCGCCTCAGGGACTGGCGCTTTTCGGGCGAGTACCCAAACCTTTTGGAAACTATCCAAAACGCCCGGGCCACGGTGCTCCTCGGCCTTTCCGGGCAAGGGGGAAGCTTTACCGAGCCCGTGGCTCGGGCCATGCTGGAAAACACCCCTAGGCCCGTGATCTTCCCCCTTTCCAACCCCACCTCCGCCAGCGAGGCCCTGCCCGATGACCTCATCTACTGGACGGAGGGGCGGGCCCTGGTGGCGGCGGGTAGCCCCTTCCCCCCCGTGGGCTACAAGGGCCGGACCATCCCCGTGGGCCAGGGGAACAACGCCTTCATCTTCCCCGGCCTCGGCCTGGGGGCGGTCTTGGCCCGGGCTCGGGAGGTGACGGACGGGATGGTCCTCGAGGCCGCCTACGCCCTCTACGACCTCACCCAAGAGCGCTTCCCCGACCTCCTCTACCCCCCAGTGCGCCACCTCCGGGAGGTTTCCCCCTACGTGGCCGCCCGGGTCATGAAAAAGGCCCTGGAGGAAGGGGTGGCGGAGGAGGAGCGCATCCAGGGGCTTTCCTTCCCCGAGCTCTACGCCTTCGTGCGAAGCCGCTTCTGGGAGCCCAGGTACCTCCCCTACCGCCCCGCCCCGGTAATCTAGGGGCATGGCCTGGCGGCTTTACGCCCTGGAGCTTCCCCAGGCCCAGGACCTCTTGCCCGAGGGGCCGGAACCCGAGGGGTTTTGGCCCCTGGAGGAACCCTGGGTGGCGCGGAGGGCGGAGGCCCTCCCTTGGCCCGAGCCCCTTTATTTCCTGGACGGCAAGGAGCGGGCGGAGGGGCTTTTGGCGGAGGGAAGGCGGCTTGCCCTTCTGGGGTGCGTGGCCGCGGGGGCCGTGGTCTACGAGGCGGGGAGGATGCGCCTCCTTCCTCCCCGGGTGCGCCGGGTGGGGGTGGGGCTTTCCGAGGCTTTACGGGTGGGGGAACTCCTCTACGAGCCCTTTCCCGCGGAAGGGGAAGGGGTCTACGCCCTCCAGGAGGGCTTGCGGCGGGCAAGGGCCAAGCTGGAGGCAGAGGTGGCCCGGGGGCTTTCCGGGGGGCTTTTGGTGGTGGATGGCCCCGTGCGCCATGGGCGGGAAGGGCCCATCCTGGGCTACATCAAGACGCACTGGGCCCGCTACCTGCCCCCGGAAAAGGAGGCCCTCTTGGCGGGGCTCGCCCCTGGGGAAAGGACCCCCCTTTTCCGCATCCGGCGCAAGGGGCTGGAGCTTGCCAGCTGGTACCTGCGCCTGCCCTTGCCCCCGGAAGGGGTGAGGCCCCCGGAGGCGGGGCTTTTGCGCCTGGAAACCCCTTTGGATGGGCCCTATGGGTGGCTTGCGGACCTTTCCCTAAGCCTTTTCCCCGCCCTGGCCTCCCACCCCGTGAAAGACCCTAGGGCGCCCCAGAACCTCACCCCCGTGGGGGGCTTGGAAAGGGAGCTTGGCCGCAGGATGGGAAGCCGCGAGGTGGTGGCCCGGCTTCTTGCCCGGCATTTGGGAGGTGGCTGATGGAACGGGTGGGCGTGGTTTTGGGTAGCCGGGAGGCCACCCCCTTGGCCTTCTGGGTGGGGGTGGAGGGGGAGGGCCTCTTGAGGCTAGACGACCTGGTGGTGGTGGAGGGCTTCCACCCCAAGGTGGGCAAGGTGCGCTACTTCGGCATGGTGGACCACGTGGCCAAGGTGCACGAGGGGGAGAGTTACGATACGGACACCTTCTTGGCGGTGAAGGGGCAGATCCCCGTGAGCCTGGCCTACGTGGCCCACGTGAGCGTGACCCGCATCCTCCCCGAGGAGTTCTTCCCCCCGGACCCCGGCTCCCCCGTCTACCTGGCCCAAGGGGAGGACCTGGAGCTTGCCCTCTACTACGAGGGCATGCGGAACCAGAGGGGGAGTACCAAGCTCCCCGCTGGCCTCCTCAAGAACGGGGAGGTGGCCTACCTCAACCTGGAGTTCCTGAACGGGGTGAAGGGCGGGCACGTGAACATCTCCGGCATCAGCGGGGTGGCCGCCAAGACCAGCTACGCCACCTTTCTCCTCAAAAGCCTTTTGGAGAGCGGGGTCTTGGAGGACGCCCACCAGGCCAAGGTCCTCCTTTTCAACGTGAAGGGGGAGGACCTCTTCTTCCTGGACAAGCCCAACGCCCGCCTTTTGGAGGAAGCTAGGCGGGAGTACGAGGCCCTGGGCCTTTCCCCCACGCCCTTTGGGAGCGTGGCCTTCCTGGCCCCTCCCAAGAAGGAGGGGTACGTGCCCGACGTGGATACCCGCCTCGAGGGCGTGCGGGCCTACCACTACGACCTGGTCCAGTTCTGCCAGAGGGGGCTTCTGCCCTTCCTCTTCGCCGACCGGGGCTTCATGACCAACCTAGGCTTCCTGGTCCAGCACCTCACGGAAAAGCTAAGGAGGCTCGCCGAGGGGCAGAAGGGCCCCCACCTCCTGGTGGAGGACTGGCCCCGCGAGGAGCTCCCTGAGGGGATCAACTTTGACGCCCTGGGCAAGGTGCCCCTGAGGAGCTTCGCCGACCTGGTGCGCTACCTGGAGTACAAGCTTTTGGGCCCGGAAACGGGGGAGGGGGAGGGGGACAGGTCCTGGACCGCCAGGCAGGCCCGGGGCACCCTCGAGGCCTTCATCAGGCGGCTTCGGGCCAGCGTGGAGAACGTGGCCCACCTCATCCGGGGCGACCGCCCCGGCAACCCCCCAGACCCCCTAAGGGGCGAGCAGGTGCACGTGGTGGACCTGGCCAAGCTTTCCCCCCAGGCCCAGATGTTCGTGGTGGGAAGCCTCCTCAAGGACGTGTTTGAGCGCAAGGAGCGGGGACAGTATAGGGGCCGGGTCTTTATCGTCTTGGACGAGCTCAACAAGTACGCCCCCCGGGACGAGGAGGGCCCCATCAAGGACGTGCTCTTGGACATCGCGGAAAGGGGCCGCTCCTTGGGCGTCATCCTCATCGGGGCGGAGCAGACGGCGAGCGAGGTGGAGCGCCGGGTGGTGGCCAACGCCGCCATAAGGGTGGTGGGCCGCCTGGACGCCGCCGAGGCGGAGCGCCCCGAGTACCGCTACCTCCCTACCACCTTCCGCCAAAGGGCCCTCATCCTGCCCCAGGGGTGGGTGATCCTCCACCAGCCGGAAATCCCCGTGCCCCTTTTGGTGCGCTTCCCCTTCCCCGCCTGGGCCACCAAGCGGGAGGAGGTCTTGGAAGACAACTCCGCCGAGGCCTTAAGGCGGGAGCTCTTTTAGGGGTAGGATGGCCTTGGTATGAAGCGCACCCCCCTTTACGAGGCCCACCTGCGCCTGGGCGGGCGGATGGTGGAGTTTGCCGGCTACGCCCTTCCCCTGCAGTACACCTCCATCGTGGAGGAGCACCTGGCGGTGCGGCGGGAAGCCGGGGTGTTTGACGTGAGCCACATGGGGGAGTTCCTCGTGCGGGGAGAGGAAGCCCTCCCTTTCCTCCAGTGGGCCACGGTGAACGATGCCGCCCGGCTCAAGGTGGGGCGGGCCCAGTACTCCATGCTCCCGAGCGAAAGGGGCGGGGTGGTGGACGACATCTACCTCTACCGCCTGGGGGAGGCGGAGTACCTCATGGTGGTGAACGCCGCCAACATCGCCAAGGACTTGGCCCACCTCCAGGCCCTGGCGGAGGGCTTCCGGGTGGAGATCTTGGACCGCTCCGAGGCCACCGCCCTCCTCGCCCTCCAGGGCCCCAAGGCGGAAAGCCTCCTGCAGGGGCTTACCGATGCCGAGCTCCAGGGGCGCAAGAAGAACGATGTCTTCCGGGCCCAGGTGGCGGGCCGTCCCGCCCTCCTCGCCCGCACGGGGTACACGGGGGAGGACGGGTTTGAGCTCTTCCTGGCCCCCGAGGACGCCGAGGCGGTCTTCCTGGCCCTGGTGGAGGCGGGGGCGAAGCCCTGTGGCCTTGGGGCCCGGGATACCTTGCGCCTCGAGGCCGGCTTCCCCCTCTACGGCCACGAGCTCACCGATACCACCAACCCCCTCTGCACCCCCTGGGCCTGGGTGGTGAAGCGGGAAAAGGACTTCCTGGGCAAGGAGGCCATGCTTTCCGGGGCCTGCCGGGAAAGGCTCGTGGGCCTGGTGTTGGAAACCGGCATCCCCCGGGAAGGCTACCGGGTGTTTTCCGGGGAAGCCCCGGTGGGCCGGGTGACGAGCGGGGGCTACTCCCCCCTTCTGGAAAAGGGCATCGCCCTGGCCTACGTGGAGGAGGGGGCGGAAGGCCCCTTCTCCGTGGAGGTACGGGGAAGGCGGGTACAGGCTTCCCTTAGCCCCTTGCCCTTTGTGCCGCTAAAATAGCGGGGGTTAGGAGGCGCTATGGACATACCCAAGGACCGCTTTTACACCAAGACCCACGAGTGGGCCCTGCCCGAAGGGGACACGGTGCTGGTGGGCATCACCGACTACGCCCAAGACGCCTTGGGGGACGTGGTCTACGTGGAGCTCCCCGAGGTGGGGCGCAAGGTGGAGAAGGGCGAGGCGGTGGCGGTGGTGGAGAGCGTGAAGACCGCCTCCGACATCTACGCTCCTGTGGCTGGGGAGGTGGTGGAGGTGAACCTGGCCCTGGAGAAGACCCCGGAGCTCATCAACCAAGACCCTTACGGGGAGGGCTGGATTTTCCGCCTCCGCCCCCTGGACATGGGGGACCTGGACGACCTTCTGGACGCCGACGGCTACCAGGAAGCGTTGGAGAGCGAGGCCTAGCATGGTTTTCCCGAGGGCGGCCCTTCCCCGCACGGGTTTAGGCGGGGGGGCGTGTCCCTCTGTGGCCCCGGGTCAAATGGCCCGGGGGTTTTGTTTAAGGATGGACCTATGGACTACGCGCCCCATACCGAGGCGGAGATCCAGGAGATGCTGAAGCGGGTGGGGGCGGAAAGGCTAGAGGACCTCTTCCGCCACCTGCCCGAGGAGATCCTCAACCCCGAGATTGCCCTGCCCGAGCCCATGCCCGAGTGGGCGGTTTTGGAGGCGCTGAGGCGGCTCGCCGAGAGGAACAAGCCCGCCCGCAAGGCCTTCCTGGGCGGGGGAATCCGGAGCCACCACGTGCCCCCCGTGGTCCAGGCCCTGGCGGGCCGGGGGGAGTTCCTCACCGCCTACACCCCCTACCAGCCCGAGGTGAGCCAGGGGGTCCTGCAGGCCACCTTTGAGTACCAGACCATGATCGCCGAGCTCACGGGCCTCGAGGTGGCCAACGCCTCCATGTACGACGGCGCCACCGCCCTGGCGGAAGGGGTTCTCCTGGCCCTGAGGGAAACGGGCCGGATGGGGGTCCTGGTCTCCCAAGGGGTCCACCCCGAGTACCGGGCGGTGCTCAAGGCCTACCTGGAGGCGGTGGGGGCGGAGCTAAAGGTCCTTCCCCTGGAAGGGGGGCGCACCCCTTCCGTCCCGGTGCCCGAGGGGGTGGGGGCGGTGGTGGGGCAGAACCCCAACTACCTGGGGGCTCTGGAGGACCTCGCCCCCCTGGCGGAGGCGGCCCACCGGGCGGGGGCCCTTTTCGTGGCGGTGGCCGACCCCCTTTCCCTCGGGGTCCTCAAGCCCCCGGGGGCCTACGGGGCGGACATCGCCGTGGGGGATGGGCAGAGCCTGGGCCTGCCCATGGGTTACGGCGGCCCCCACTTCGGCTACCTGGCCACCAAGAAGGCCTTCGTGCGCCAGCTCCCGGGGCGCCTGGTCTCGGAGACGGTGGACGCCGAGGGCAGGCGGGGCTTCATCCTCACTCTGCAGGCCCGGGAGCAGTACATCCGGCGGGCTAAAGCCAAAAGCAACATCACCACCAACGCCCAGCTCACCGCCCTCATGGGGGCCATGTACCTGGCGGCCTTGGGGCCCGAGGGGCTTAAGGAGGTGGCCCTCCGGGGTGTGGCCCTGGCCCACCGGCTTTACCACCTCCTCCTGGAGGTGCCGGGGGTGGAGGCCTTCACGCCGGCGCCTTTCTTCAACGAGTTCGCCCTCAGGCTTCCCAAGCCCCCAGAGGCGGTGCGCAAGGCCCTGGCGGCCCGGAGCCTCCACGCCGCCACCCCCGTGCCCGAGGAATACGGGGAAAACCTGGCCCTCTTCGCCGCCACGGAGCTCCACGAGGAGGAGGACCTCTTGGCCCTGAGGGATGCCCTGAAGGAGGTGTTGGCGTGAACTACCCCCTCATCTTTGAACGGAGCCGCAAGGGAAGGCGCGGCCTGAAGCTCGTAAAGGAAGCACCCCAGGCGGAAAGCCTCATCCCCAAGGCCTTCCTGAGGGAGACCCCGCCCAGGCTTCCCGAGGTGGACGAGCTCACCCTGGTGCGCCACTACACGGGGCTTTCCCGCCGCCAGGTGGGGGTGGACACCACCTTCTACCCCTTGGGGAGCTGCACCATGAAGTACAACCCCAAGCTCCACGAGGAGGCGGCGCGGCTTTTCGCCGAGCTCCACCCCTACCAGGACCCCGGGACGGCCCAGGGGGCCTTGGCCCTCATGTGGGAGCTCGGGGAGTACCTGAAGGCCCTCACGGGCATGGACGCCATTACCCTCCAGCCCGCCGCTGGGGCCCACGGGGAGCTCACGGGGATTTTGGTCATCCGGGCCTACCACGAGGACCGGGGGGAGGGGAGGACGCGCCGGCTTGTCCTGGTGCCGGACTCCGCCCACGGCTCCAACCCCGCCACCGCCAGCATGGCGGGCTACCAGGTGAAGGAGGTCCCCTCGGGGCCCGATGGGGAGGTGGACCTCGAGGCCCTCAAGCGGGAGCTCGGCCCCCACGTGGCCGCCATCATGCTCACCAACCCCAACACCCTGGGGCTTTTTGAGAGGCGCATCCTGGAGATCTCCCGCCTGGCCAAGGCGGCAGGGGCGCAGCTTTACTACGATGGGGCCAACCTGAACGCCATCATGGGCTGGGCCCGCCCCGGGGACATGGGCTTTGACGTGGTCCACCTGAACCTGCACAAGACCTTCACCGTGCCCCACGGCGGGGGCGGCCCCGGTTCGGGCCCCGTGGGGGTGAAGGCCCACCTGGCCCCCTACCTGCCCGTGCCCCTGGTGGCCAAGGGGGAGGAGGGTTACTACCTGGACTTTGACCGGCCCAAGAGCATCGGGCGGGTGAAGGGCTTCTACGGGAACTTCCTGGCCCTGGTGCGGGCCTGGGCCTACATCCGCACCCTGGGGCTTCCCGGGCTCAAGCGGGCGGCGGCCCTTTCCGTCCTCAACGCCCGCTACCTGAAGGAGCTTTTGAAGGAGAAGGGCTACCGGGTGCCTTACGATGGGCCTTGCATGCACGAGTTCGTGGCCCAGCCGCCCCAAGGGTATAGGGCCTTGGACCTGGCCAAGGGGCTTTTGGAGCTGGGCTTCCACCCCCCCACGGTCTACTTCCCCTTGATCGTCAAGGAAGCCCTCATGGTGGAGCCCACGGAAACGGAGAGCAAGGAGACCCTCGAGGCCTTCGCCGAGGCCCTGGGGGAGCTTTTGCAAAAGCCCAAGGAGTGGCTGGAAAACGCCCCCTACACCACCCCGGTCCGCCGCCTGGACGAGCTAAGGGCCAACAAGTACCCCAAGCTCACCTACTTTGAGGAAGAGTGAAAAGGGGGCGGGGCTAAAGCCCCGCCCCAAAACGTCCTGCCGCTACTTCTCCACAGGCAGGTTGGCTCCGGTCCAAGCCTTGTAGCCGCCCAGGATGCTCTTCACGTTGTACCCTAGGCCCCGCAGGAGGACGAGGCCCATGGCCCCCCGGTGGCCGATCCCACAGTAGATGATGATGGGCTTATTCTTGGGTAGCTCGCCTATCCGCTTGGGCAAGTCGCGGATGGGGATGTTCACCGCCCCGGGAATGCGCCCGTCCTTGAACTCGCTCGGCTCCCGCACGTCCAGGATGAAGACGTCTAGGGTGTCCATCATCTGCTTGGCGGCGGCGGGCTGGATGCCGTAGAAGTCCTGGGGCAACGTGGTCAGGAAGTTCCCGAGCTCCCGCACCGTGAGGGCGGAGAAAGTGGTGGTGGTCGCCTGGGCCAGAACCGGAAGAACCAGAAGGACTCCCAACCAAGCGAGCTTCTTCATGCCTTTCATCGCTTACCTCCTTTCCTAAAGGGGTTTTCCCCCTATAGGCCAAGACCTTGCCACTGGCCTACCAGGACCCAGAGGGCCCGGAGCCCCGAGGCCGCCAAAAACCCCGCCCAGGGAGCCAGGTTTCCCCGTGCGAAGGCCCCAAGCCCCACCAAGAGGAGGAGGCCGTAAAGGACCCCACCTTCCTCCAGGAAATGGGCCTGGGCCTCCGGGGACAGGGTGAGGGGGTAAAGGAAGGCGAGGAAGAGGGATAGACCCGCCACGAGCCGAAAAGGGTAAGGGGCCCAGGGGCTCTGGAGCAGCGTGGCCAGACCTAAGGCGAGCGTTAGGGCGGTGACGGGGAAAAGCCCAGCCAAAAGGGCGTTCCAGAGGGGGCGGTTGGCGTTGACCGCCAGGGCCATCCCCGGGTAGGCCAGGACCACCAGGCTCAAGAGGAGGAGGACCCAGGCCAAGAACCGCCTCGGTCCTTTCCCCAGGTAGAGGAGGAGGGCGCTGGCGAAGGCCAGGGCTAGGCTCCAAGCGCCCCACCCGATGGGGCTTCCTGGGTGGAAGGAAAGGAAAAGCCAGACATGGGTGAAGCGAAAACGGGCGGGGGATTCTGCCCAGAGGACGAAGAGGTCCAAGGCGATGAGCCCCAAGGCGAAGAGGGTGTAGCGGCGGGCATCCTCGCTGGCCTTGAGGTGCAAAAGGGCGGCTAGAAAAGCCATGCCTCCTGCCAGCCCCACCAGCACGAAGTGTAGGGCGTTGGCCCAGTGCCAGAATTCTTGGGCATTGGGGAGGCCATAAAACTCAGTCATGGCGCACCTCGCTTTCCTTGGAAAGCCCCTTCTTGGAGGGGGCGTTCAGGTAGAAGAGCTTGGGCCTGGTGTGCATCTCGGGACGAAGGACATCCACCCGGTTGGCCTGTCGCAAGGCTTGGGAAACGGGGCTATTGGGGTCATCCAAATCCCCGAAGGTACGGCAGAGGGTGGGGCAGGTTTCCACGCAGGCCGGCACCTTTCCTTGCGCTAGGCGGTGGGCGCAGAAGGTGCACTTGCTGACGTAGCCCCCTGGGTGGAGGTAGCGGGCATCGTAAGGGCAGGCGGCCACACAAGCCCCGCAGGCGATGCACTTCTTGGGGTCCACGAGCACCAAACCCTCTGGGGTCTGGTAGCTGGCTCCCGTGGGGCAAACGGGCACGCACGGGGGGTTTTCGCAGTGCAGGCACTGCTCGGGGCGAAACTCCACGGTAAGGTCGGGGAAGGTGCCCAGCTCCCGTTCCCGGATCCAAAGGTTGAAAGCGCCTGGGGGCACCTCGTTTTCCATCTTGCAGGCCACGGCGCAGGCGGCGCAGCCTACGCAGAGGGATAGGTCAATGGCCATGGCGTAGCGGGGCATCACAACCTCCTTTCATCCAAGGGGCGCTTGGCCAGGCGAGAGAGGGCGGGAAGCTGGGGGGGATTGGCCTTCTCTAGGCGCACGAAGTTCACCCGGAGGCCCGCCCCGCCCGAGATGGGGTCTAGCGTGTAGCGGGTCTGGAGGTAGTTGTCCGAGGCGCCGCGGCCGTGGGCCACCTTCATCAAGGGGGCCTTGTGGCCAAAGCCGTGGACCAGGTAGACGCAGTCCCTGCGGATCCTTTCCGTGGGTTTGACCCGCACCGGCCCCTCCCGTACGCCGTCCTGGTTTTCCAGGTATACGTAATCCCCTTCCTTCAAACCCTGCTTCCGGGCTTCTTCCTTGTGGATCCAAACCTCGTTCTCGGGGTCCATTTCCATGAGAACCCAGTTGTTTTGGGTGCGAGCGAAGGTGTGGACGGGGCTACGGCCGTAGAGGAGGCGGTAGAAGCCTTCTGGGGGGTCCTCAGGGGGGGTGAAGACGGGCAGGGGCGAGTGGCCGGCCTCCTTGAACCGTTGGCAGTAAAGTTCAATCTTGCCCGAGGTGGTGCCGAAGGGGAGACGGCCTTCCTTCTCCCAGTCCTCCAGCCAGGGCTTGCCCTTCTGGATCAAGGTGCCCATGGACTTTAAGGTCTCCAGGTCCAGCCCGATGCTCTGAAGCCGGGTGTTCAGGTATTCTTCAATGTCCTTCCAGGGGAAGTAGGCTTCCAGGCCCAGGCGCAGACCCAGCTCCCTGGCGATCCACCAGCCCGGCTTGGTGTCAAAGAGGGGTTCATGGGCGGGTACCCTCAGTTCCAGGAAGGGGGTTTTGTGGGCCACAGCCACCAGGTCGTCGTAGCGCTCCAGGTAGGTGGCCTCCGGCAGGATGACGTCCGCCCACATCACGTGCTCTTGCGGCAAGACGTCTATGGCCACGTAGAGGTCTAGCTTCTTGAGCGCCTCCTTGGTGCGAGGCACGTTGGGGATGGAGTGGAAGAGGTTGATGCCGTAGGCGATGAGCCCCTTGATGGGATAGGGCTCTCCGGTGAGCATGGGCTCTATAAGTTCCTGGATGGCGGTGCTATTGGCGAAAAACTTCCCTTTGTCCGCCCGGGGCTTGAAACCTTCGGGTTCGTGGTCCCCGCCGGAAGGCCCCGAGCAACCCCCCGCCGCTGGTTCCAGGGGCAAGGGAGGGGTGGGATACTTCTCTAGGTAAGGACTTTGGGCAATGTAAAAGCCACCGGGGCGCCCGTAGTTGCCCAGAAGGACGTTGAGGTAAAGGAGGGCCATGACCCGGTAGGTGTCGTTTCCGTACCAGACGTTGTGCCGGGTAGGGGGCAGCACCGCCTGGGGCCTGTGGGCGGCCATTTCCCGCGCCACCTGGCGGATGGTTTCGGCGGGGATTTCTGTGTATTTTTCCGCCCACTCGGGGGTAAGGTCCTTCACGTGGGCTTTGAGCTCGTCAAAGCCCAGGGTGTACTTCTCTACATACTCCCGGTCGTAGAGCCCTTCGTAGATGAGCACGTGGATCCAGGCAAGGAGCAAGGCGGTGTCGGTGCCGGGTTTGATGGGGAGCCAGCGGTGGGCTTTAGCGGCGGTGGTGGAGAACCGGGGGTCCACCACCACCAGCTTGGCGCCCCGCTTGAGGGCTTGGGCGAAGTCCTGGAGCTGCGTGTTATGGGTGTCCTCACCGATGTGGTGCCCCACGAGAACGATGTAGCGGGTGTTTTCCCAGTCCACGGGTTCGTGGCCGCCGATGGGCCGGCCAAAAACCCACTGGGAGGCCACCTCCCGGGGAGCGGTGCAAAGGGAAACGGAGGGTTTGGCGGCGTTGGGGCTGCCCCAGGCGGCGGGCAGGTAGTCCACAAACCAGGTGTCCCCGGTTCCGTGGCCGAAGAAAGCGATGGCTTCGGGGCCATACGCCTCCTTGATGGCCAGCATTTTCTGGGCCACGTAGTCCAAAGCCTCCTCCCACGTGGCTACCCGGTACCTGCCCTCGCCGCGGCTGGAGCCTTCCACCCGGATGAGGGGGCGCTTCAGCCGGTCGGGGTCGTAGGTGGTTTGGGGCATGCCTTGGCCTCGAGGGCATAGCCGGCCCCGGCTTTTGGGGTTCGCCTCGTATCCCTCCACCTTGTACACGCGGTTTCCCACCGCGTGGGCCACGATGCCGCATCGCCAGAAGCACCCCTCGCAGATTTGGTAGACGCTTCGGACCTCCTTGGCGTACCAGGGGGCTTTGGTGGCCTTAGCGGGTCCGCTTCCCCTCAGGGCTAAAGCCCCTGCCCCCAAGGCGCTAAGCTTCAGGAACTCCCGTCTTTGCATCCAATACCTCCTCTAGCCAGGCCACGAGCTGGGCGTAGAAGCCGGTGGGGTCTTTGGCCTTTACCACAGGGGCGAAGCGCTTGAGCCAAGGACGGAGGAACTCCTGGGCCAAGCGCCGGGCCAGGTCGGGCCGCCTAGGGTGGAGCAGGGCGATGGCCTCGCCTAGGGCTGCCAGGTGGTCGGGGAGGTCGCGCCAGGTTTCCTGGACCTCCAACCCCCCTTCTCGGTAGATCTCTAAAAGGCGTTGGTAGGAGGGCCCGAAGAGCTCCCCGTCCAGGGCGTAGCTGGCGTAAGGCGGTGCGGGCAGGCCCTCGGGGTGGGTAACGAAGAGAAGGGTATAGGCCACCTGCAGCTCGCTAAGGGGCACCTGGGGCAAGGTCACGGGATGCCCAGCGAGCTCTTCCAAGGCGTCTTGTAGGGTGGCACCGTGAAGTTCCCGATAAAGGGCTTCTCCCGGGGGGGAGAAGAGGCTTGCCGTGACCCAGCCCAGGAGTTCCATGCCTCACCTCCTGGCCTGAGGTTAGGGCTTGCACTCCTTTTCACAAGACGGAGCGCTTCCGACGCCTCCGTCGGAAACTCTCCTAAGGCATATGTCCCGGGGCTAGATAAGCCCCTGCTTCCGGGCCCAGCGCACCAGGTCTGGGGTGTCCATCAGGCCCAGCTTGTTCAGGGCCCGCTGCTTGTAGGTGGAGGCCGTTTTCACCGAAACGCCCAGGCGTTCGGCGGCCTGGGAAAGGGTGTGCCCCTGGGCCAAGAGGGTCACCACCGCCCGTTCCCGCTCCGAGAGGACCTCGAGGCCAGGCTCAAGCTGGCCCTCCAAGAGCGCTTCGGTGAGTTTGGGGTGGAGGTAGCGGAGGCCCTTTTCCAGGCGCTCCAACGCTTCCAAAAGCTCCTGGTCCAAGGCCGCTTTGGGCAGGTAGCCCTTGGCCCCTAAAGCGAAGGCCCGGGCCACATAGGCGGGCTCGTCGTGCATGGAGACCACCAGAACCTTGGCCCTTTGGGCCAGCCGCGGAAGGGCCTCCAGCCCTCCCAGGCCCGGGAGGTTTAGATCCAGCAGGACCACGTCCCCGTCCCAGGAGGCCTTCAAAGCCTCCTCGGCGCTGGCGAACTCCGCCGTCACCTCGTGCCCTTCTTCCTCCAGCAGGAGGCGAAGCCCCTTGCGCACCAGGTGATGGTCCTCCACCAAGACCACCCTCATAGGGGCACCCCAAACTCCACCCGCGTTCCCTTCCCGGGGGCGGACCGGACGAGGAGGGTACCGCCGAGGGCCTGCACCCGCTCCTGCATTCCCAATAGACCCACGGAAGGGGGGGTGCGGTTCGGGTCAAAACCCTGGCCGTCGTCCTCCACCACGCCGAATAAGCGGTCCCCGTCCTGCCAGAGCGCCACCTGGACCCGCGTAGCCCGAGCATGGCGCACCACGTTGGTTAGGGCCTCTTGAACCACGCGGAAAAGGGCCATCTCCTTTTCCTTGGAGAGGGGAGGTATGTCCAAGTGGGCTTCCACCTCGAGGCCCCCTTTCCTGTAATCCGCCAGATAGCGCTGCAGGGTTTCCTTGAGCCCGAGGTCATCCAGAAGGGGCAGGCGGAGTTCTCGCGATAACCGCCGAACCTCCTCCAGGGCCTCCGCCAGCCGAGCCCGGGCCATGGGGAGCTTTTCCGGCCGCTTTTCCGCCACCTTAAGGGTGAGAAGAGCGGCGGTGAGAAGGCTTCCCACCCCATCGTGAAGCTCCCGGCCTACCCTCCGCCGCTCCTCCTCTTGGGCGGCCAGAAGCCGCCCCGCCACCTCCAACGAAGGGCGGCGTAGGGCGAGGAGAAGGAGCGCAGGCAGGGCCTCCGGGACCTGTTGGCCGGGTTCTAGGCTTAAGGCGAGGACCGCCAGGACCTTCTTCCCCTGGTGCACGGGTAGGGCCACGAAGGAATCCTCTTCCACCTTTTCCCCTCGCCTTAAGGCCTCCTCCGCCAGTGGGCGGGAACGGACGACCAAGGGGCAGGTGGTGCGGCAGGCTTGCATTTGCAAAAGGGAAAGCCCTTCCCCTACCCAATAGGCTTCGCCGCAGCGGATAACCCCAGCCTCCTCCAAGGCGGCCAGGGCGCGGCGGAAGACATCCTGCCGGCCTTTGGCTCCCGCGAGCGCTTCGGCCAGGCGGGCACAATCCATACCTCCTTAGCCTACGGCCGGTGTGAGGAGAAAAGTGTCCCTAAAGGCCAAAGTATGCCCGGGCTGCCTGGACGTCCGCCTGGATTTGCGCCCTTAGGGCCTCGAGGCTAGGAAAGCGCCTTTCCTCCCTCAGGCGCTTCAGAAAGCGCACCCGGGCCTCCTCCCCATAAAGCTCCCCGGCGTAGCCCAGGAGGTGGACCTCAAGCCGCCTTTCCTCCCCGCCCAGGGTGGGCCTTGTGCCCACGTTGGCCACCCCCTTGTAGCGGCCAAAGGACCCTTCCACCTCCACGGCGTAGACCCCCGGGGGGAGGACCTTCTTGGGGTGCACCGCCAGGTTGGCCGTGGGGAAGCCGAGCCTTCGCCCAAGCTTCTCCCCTTCCACCACCACCCCACAGGCCCCGTAGGGGCGGCCCAGGAGGTGGCGGGCTTCCTCCACCCTTCCCTCCAGGAGGAGGGCACGGATGCGGCTACTCTTCACCGCCTCGCCCCCTAGGGTGAGGAGGGGGACGATGCGGGTGGGGGCTACCTGAGCGAGCTCCTCCACCCCCCCTGCCCGGCCCCGGCCAAAGCGGAAATCCTCCCCCACGTAGATGCGGCTCGCCCCCAGGGCCTTTAGGTCCTCCAGAAAGGCCTCCGCCGGCCTTTGGGCGAACGCCTCGTTGAAGGGCACCGCCAGCACGAGCTCCACCCCCACCTCCCTTAGGGCCTCCACCTTCTCCGTGAGGTCCATGAGGAAGCCCTCCCCCCGGGTGAAGACCTTGGTGGGGGGGTCAAAGGTGTAGACGAGGAGGGGCTCCTTTAGCGCCTTGGCCTCTGCCAGGGCCTGGCGCAGGAGGTACTGGTGGCCCAGGTGCACCCCATCAAAGGAGCCCACGGCCACCACCTTGGGGCCTTTGGGGACGTCAGCTACCTCGGAGAAAAGCATGGTAGTAAAGGACCCCCACAAGCCCGGTGGCGGAGAACTCCACCTGGCCCTTTTGGTGTAGCTCCAAGGCCTTTTCCGGCTCCAGCCAGACCACCTCTATGGCCTCGTCCTCGTCGGGGGTGGCCTTCGCCTCCTTGAGGTTTTGCGCTAGGAAGACGAAGGTTTTTTCGTCGGTGAAGCCGGGGGAGACGTAGAAACTGAAAAGAGGGGTGAGGTCCCCCATGAGCCCCGTCTCCTCGGCAAGCTCCCTATGGGCTGCCTGTAAGGGGTCTTCCCCGGGCTCTATGAGCCCCGCCGGGATTTCCAAAGGGGCAAGGCCCACGGCGGGGCGCATCTGGCGGACGAAGAGCATCTTGCCCTCCCGGAGGGCGATGATGGCCACCGCCGGCTTGTGCTCCACGATCTCGTAGCGCCCTTCCAGGGCCAGGTTCAGGATGCGCCCCCGGTAAAGGTAGGTGCGGCTCACGTCTCCATGGTACGGGAAAACCCCGGGGCCTAGGCCCCGGGGGCAGGGAAGCCTTCCCTCACTGCAAGGCGTTCAGGGTGGCCAGGAGGACGGCCCGGGTGTAGGTGGGGTTGTGCACGCCCTTGGAGCCGTCGTTTTCAATGAGGAGGTAGTTCCAAGCGGCCCGCACCACGGGGTCCTTGGTGGCGAACACGGGCTGGCCCTTCTCGTCCCGGATGTCCCCGAGCTGGCTGTAGAGGACCGTCCTGTCCGTGAGGGTCATCTTGAAGGCGATCTGGCCGGCGATGGAGAGGATGTCCACCCGGTACACCGGGGCCTTCACCGCCACGCCCTGCGTGAACTGGCCGGTTTCGGGGTTGTAGGCCCGCACGGTCTTGATGCGGTCCCGCACCGCCAGCACCTTGGCGTTCACCTTAGCCCGGAGGAGGGAGAGGAGGTGCTCGGTGTTCTCCTGCACCATCTCCTGGGTGTACTTGGCCCCGTGGCAGGAGGCGCAGAGGTTTTCCGGGGTCTTGAAGGTGTGGCTTGAGTATTCCCCGGTGCCCGCCAGGCTCATGTGGCAGGTGGAGCAGGCGTTCCCGGTGAAGAAGGCGTGGGGGTTCGGCCACTCCTTGGTGTCGTCCACGAAGTAGGCGTTCTTGCCCAGGATCACGTCCCCTTGGCTGGAGGCGTGGGGGTAGGTGTAGCGGCCCGGGTCCTCGGCGTTCCAGGTGATGCGGCCGTTTCGGGAGTTATGGCAGGTGATGCACAAGGCGGCGTTCCCCACCGCCGTGGCCTTGAAGCCCGAGGGGAGCATGGGGGTGTCGTGGACGAGGCGCAGGTCCCCGTCCTCGTCGTGGCAGGTGTTGCAGGTGATGGGCTTCACCTGGTCCTTGGTGAGCCCTAGGGACTTGAGGTATTCCACGGTGGCGGGCTTCCCGTCCGGGCCCACCAGGTTCCCGGGGTTCCCCTTCTTGAGCTGCTCCAGCCAGGCCAAGAAGCCTTGCTCGCTGTGGCAGCGGGCGCAGTGGGCGGCGTTGGCCTGGCGGGCCTCCACCGTGGCCTCGGTTAGGGTTTTGTACCCCATGACCCCGTTGTTGTGGGCGCTTTGCTCCCACTCCTTCTGGATGGCCTCCTTGCTGGAAAAGGCCACCATGAGGCCAAGGGCCAAGAGGGCGAGAAGGGCTTTTTTCATAGAACCACCTCCTTACGGCTTTAGCTCACACCCCCACTATAATCCATGTCAAGGGTAAGATGTCCCGGGTAAGGAAAGGCAGCTTCGGTTCCGCAAGCTGGGGCCTTTAGGCCGCCCAGGTATACTGGCGGCGTGTACGGGGTGCTGGTGTGGCCGCCCCCTGACCTCCGGACCTTCCTGGAAGGCTTGCAGGCCCAGCACGGGGTGCGGGGGTTTGGCCCGCCCCACCTCAACCTGCGCCAGCCCTTTGACTGGCCTTATGAGGAAGAGGCCCTGAAAATCGCCCTCGAGGGCATCCTGCGGGGGCATGCCCCCTTCCGCCTGCGGCTGGGCGGGTGGGGCTATTTTCCCCAGGGGGTGGTCTACCTCCGGGCCTATGGAGGTAGCGCCTTCCAAAGGCTTTTCCACGCCCTCGAGCCCCTGGCCCCGCCCTTGAAGGAGATAGAGGGCCCGAGCTACCTGCCCCACATCACCCTGGCCTTGGGCCTTGACGAGGAAAAGGCCCAGGTCTTGGCCGCAACGCTTCCCCTGCCTCCCCGGCGCTCCTTCTTGGTGAAGGAGGTGGCCCTGGTGAAGGACCAGGACGGGGAGGACCTGGTTGAGGTGGCGCGGTTTCCCCTTGTCAGCCCAAGGCGATGAGGCCCAAGGCGAGGAGGCTTAGGAGAACTCCAAGGGTGCGGGCAGGGCCGAGGCGCTCTCCTAAGAAGAGCCAGGCCAAGGCCACCGTGGTGGCGGGGTAGAAGGAGGAAACCAAGGCGGCCACGTCCAGCCGCCCCGCTTGGGCGGCGAGGAGGAAGAAGAGGTTGCCCCCGGCGTCCCCTAGGGCGGCGAGGAGGACCCAGGGGAGGGCGGCTTTGGGAAGATGGACCTTGGGCCGGGGAAAGAAGAGGAGGACCAGGGCAAAGGCGGTGAGCTTGCCCGAGGCGGCGGGCCAGAGGAGGCCTTCCACCCGGTCCATGAGGACGTAGAAGCCGCCAAAGCCTAGCCCGGCGAGGAAGGCCCAGGGAAGGCCTAAGGGTTTGGCCTTTCCTTCGGGCCTCGAGGCCAGCCATACCCCCCAAAGCCCTACCCCCAGGCCCAAGGCGGGCCAGGTTCCGGGCCAGCCCTCCTGAAGGAGGCCCCAGGCCACGGGGAGGGCCGCCCCCACCACCCCAGCCACGGGGGCGGCCAGGCTCATGGTCCCTTGGGCGAGGGCCTGGTAAAGGCTATAAAGGCCCACGGCCCCCAAAGCCCCGCCCAAAAGGGCGAAGGGCAGGTCCTGGGGGCGGAAGGGCTCCTGTCGGGCCTGAGCCAAAGCCAGGAAGAGGAGCCCTCCCAAGAGGGAGGTCCAGAGGACCACCGCTTGGGGGCGGGCGGTTTTGGCCGCCATTCCGCCCCCGAAGTCCCCCGCCCCCCAGGTGAGGGCGGAAAGGAGGCCGAAGCCCAAGGCGAGTCCGGTGGCGTCCATAAAAAAGGCTCCAGGCGGGGCCAGCGCCTGGGGGGAAGGCGGCTCAGTCCAGGAAGTCCCGGAGCTTCCGCGTGCGGGACTCGTGGTACTTGAGCTTCCTCAGGGCCTTGTTCTCAATCTGCCGGATCCTTTCCCGGGTCACGCCGAAGTAGGCCCCCACCTCCTCGAGGGTGTGCTCCCGGCCGTCAATGAGCCCCTTGCGGAGCTTGAGGACCATGGCCTCCCGCTCGGAGAGCTTGGAGAGGGCCTTTTCCAGCTCCTCGGAAAGGAGGCTTTGCGCCGCCGCCTCCACGGGGGAGGGAAGGTGCTCGTCGGGGATGAAGTCGCCGTAGAAGCTATCCTTCTCGTCCCCGATGGGGGTTTCCAGGGACACGGGTTCCTGGGCGATTTTAAGGGTTTCCTCCACCCGCTTGGCGTCCCAGCCCGGGCCCATGGCCTCGGCGATCTCCTCGTAGGTGGGCTCCCGGCCCAGCTCCTGCTGCAGTTGCCTTGCGGTGCGGGAGAGCTTGTTGATGGTCTCCACCATGTGAACCGGGATGCGGATGGTGCGGGCCTGGTCGGCGATGGCCCGGTTGATGGCCTGCCGGATCCACCAGGTGGCGTAGGTGGAGAACTTGAAGCGGCGCTTGTACTCAAACTTCTCCACCGCCCGGATGAGGCCTTGGTTACCCTCCTGGATGAGGTCAAGGAACGATAGGCCCCGCCCCGTGTACTTCTTGGCGATGGAGACCACGAGGCGCAGGTTGGCCTCAATGAGGTGTTGCCGCGCCGCCTCCCCTTCCCGGGCGATGTGCAGGTAGCGCTTGAGCTCCTTGGGGAGGCTTTTTAGCTTCTGATCCACCTCCTCCACCGTTTGGGGGTCCAGCCTGCCCTTGAGGCCGGGGATTTCCTGGATGCGGGCGGTGCCCAGGATCTTGGCCCGCACCACCTCGCGGATGAGGTCCTGGTCCAGCCCCGTGGCTTCGGAGAGCTTCTTGATGGCCTCCATGCCCTCCTCCACCTTCCTTGCGAGCTCAATCTCCTCTTCCAGGGTGAGGAGGGGCACCTGCCCGATCTCGTGCAGGTACTGGCGCACGGGGTCAGAGGTGGAAACCTTGGGAAGGACGAGTTCCTCCTCCTCCGCCTCCTCAAAAACCTCCTCACCCTCCGCCTCGGGGAGGAGGAGGTCGGCGTCCAAGTCCAGCCCTTCGTCCAAAAGGGCGAGGTCCCCCTCGGCTTCCAAGAGCTCGGGATCGGGGTCGGGGAGGTCGGCGAGGTCCTCCCCCGGGGCCTCCGCCTCCGGAAGGGCTTCTAAGGCGGTGAGGGTGTCCTTGGCCTCGGTCTCCTGCACCTTCGTCTTCTTGGTCTTGGCCTTTTTCAACGCCGTCCTCCCTCCTTTTGGGCGTAAAGCACCTTGTACTCCCTCACCAAGAGGGTTTTGAAGGCGCCGAAGCGCTCCTCCAGCAAGGGCTCGTACTTGAGAAAGGGGTTCGCCACCAGGAAAAACCCACCGCCCGGCGCTAGCCGGGCCGCCGCCGCTTCCACGAACGCCTGGGCCACATCCAGGATGACCGCACCCCCCACGTGAAAAGGGGGGTTCGTAACTATGATGTCAAACTGCTCCCCTTCCGTCAAGGCCTCGTCCACGTCCGAGTGCAGGACTCGCGCCTGGAGGCGGTTTTCCGCCAAGCTCCGGTTTAGGGAGAGTACCGAGACCAGATCGTCCTCCACCGCCGTCACCTCGCCGCCCCACTGGGCGAGGGGCAAGGTGAGGGCTCCGTAGCCTGCCCCCAGGTCCAGCACCCGCTTGCCCCGCACCCCTTCCGGGCCTAGGGCGTTCCGGAGGGCTTGGAGGAGCAGGATGGAGGCGGGGTCCACCTTGCCGGCGGAGAAGACCCCGGGAAGGTGGTGAAAGGTGAAGGTTTCCCCAAGAAGCTTTGCCTGGAAGCTTCGCCAAAGGGGAGGCAGGGGTGGGGCCTCCTTCTCCTTTTCCAGGAGGGCCACCCGCACGGGGCCTTCCCGCTGGATGACCTCCCCGTACCCGAAAAGGGCCCTGGCCTCCTTGAAGTAGCGCTCAAAGCCCTTGTTCTTGTCCCCCGCCAGGTAGACCCTTCCCCCAAGGCGCAAGGCCCGGGCGGCGGACAGCAAGGTGGCCTCCACGTAGGCGGTCCCCCGGCCTGCGGGGAGCGCCAGGACCACCAGGTCATAAGCGCCTTCCTCCACCTCCCATGGGGGGGCAAGCCGAGCCCCTAGGCCGCTCGCCGCTAGGCAGCGGAAAGCGGCCCGGGAGGTTTCCAGCCGTTCCACCGCCATGCGCCCTTCCAGGGGGAGGCTGCCCCAGCCCACGCCGGGGTTCAGGTCCAAGGCGCGCTCCCCAAAGGGGGCCACGGCCTTTTGCAAGGCATCGTAGACGGGGTCCCGGTAGCCCCGGGCGCCCGGTTTCACGTAAAGAAGGCCGCCTTCCCGGGGCAGGGGGGTGAGGCGGTGGTAGGCCTCGAGGGTCAGGCTCACGTCTTTTCAGGATACGGGGCTTGGGGAGGAAGGGCAAATGTGATAGTATTCCTCTTCAAACCGCCCCTGGGGCGGGAAGGAGGCGAGCGTGGCCCTGGTGGTTCAAAAGTACGGCGGCACGTCCGTGGGCGACCTAGAGCGCATCCACAAGGTGGCCCAGCGCATCGCCCATTACCGGGAGAAGGGGCATAAACTTGCGGTGGTGGTCTCGGCCATGGGGCACACCACGGACGAGCTCATCGCCCTGGCCAAGCGGGTGAACCCGAGACCTCCTTTCCGCGAGCTAGACCTCCTCACCACCACGGGGGAGCAAGTTTCCGTGGCCCTCCTTTCCATGCAGCTTTGGGCCATGGGCATCCCTGCCAAGGGGTTTGTCCAGCACCAGATCGGCATCACCACCGACGGGCGCTACGGCGATGCCCGTATCCTCGAGGTGGACCCAAGGCGCATCCAAGAGGCCATGGACGGGGGCTACGTGGCGGTGATCGCCGGCTTTATGGGCACCACCCCGGAGGGGGAGATCACCACCTTGGGCCGCGGCGGTTCGGACACCACCGCCGTGGCCATCGCCGCCGCCTTGGGGGCCAAGGAGTGCGAGATCTACACGGACACGGAAGGGGTCTACACCACCGACCCCCACCTAATCCCCGAGGCGCGGAAGCTGGACGTCATCGGCTACGACCAGATGCTGGAGATGGCGGCCCTGGGGGCCAGGGTGCTCCACCCCCGGGCCGTCTACTACGCCAAGCGCTACGGGGTGGTGCTTCACGTGCGCTCCAGCTTCTCCTACAACCCCGGTACCCTGGTGAAGGAGGTTGACATGGAAATGGGCAAGGTGGTGACGGGCGCGGCCTTGGACCTGGACCACGCCCAGATCGGGCTTATCGGCATTCCCGACCAGCCGGGCATCGCCGCCAAGGTCTTCCAGGCCTTGGCGGAGCGGGGCATCGCCGTGGACATGATCATCCAAGGGGTGCCCGGCCACGACCCTTCCCGGCAGCAAATGGCCTTCACCGTGAAGAAGGACTTCGCCCAGGAGGCCCTCGAGGCCCTGGAGCCCGTCTTGGCGGAGATTGGCGGGGAGGCTATCCTGAGGCCGGACATCGCCAAGGTTTCCATCGTGGGGGTGGGGCTCGCCTCGGCCCCGGAGATCCCCGCCAAGATGTTCCAGGCGGTGGCCTCCACCGGGGCCAACATTGAGATGATCGCCACCAGCGAGGTGCGCATCTCCGTCATCATCCCCGCCGAGTACGCCGAGGCCGCCCTGCGCGCTGTGCACCAGGCCTTTGAACTGGATAAGCCCTGATGGAGCGGGAGGCGCCTTCGTGGGACGAGCTTCTCGCCTTGGTCCGCCTCCTGGCCGGGAAGCTTGGGGAAGAGCCCTTTGACCTCCTCCTGGGCATCGCCCGGGGGGGCCTCATCCCCGCGGCCCTCCTGGCCCAGGCCCTTTCCATCCGCAACATCCTCACCGCGGCGGTGATGTTCTACGAAGAGGGGGAGGAAACCCTGCCCGAGCCCGTTTTCCTCCAGTTCCCCCCTGACCCCCTCCTCTTCGGCAAGCGGGTCTTGGTGGTGGACGACGTCTGGGACTCGGGGCGCACCGCTTTCGCCGTGAAGGGGCGCATCCAAAGGGCGGGGGGTGTGCCCGTGGTGGCTACCCTCCACTTCAAACCGGGCCGCAACCGGGTGCCGGACCGCCCCGATTTCTACGCCAAGGAAACGGGGGCCTGGGTGGTCTATCCCTGGGCCCCCGAGGTCTGGCTTTAGAAGGCCTTAGATGAGGCCTAGGGCCTTCACCTGCGCCATCTCGTCCAGGAGCTCTTGGGCCGTGATTTCCATGCGCTTGCGGGCGAACTCGTTGATGGTAAGCCCCTCCACAATGCGGTACTCCCCGTCCTTGGCGGTCACGGGGAAGGAGTAGACGATGCCCTCGGGGATGCCGTACTCCCCTTGGGAGGGGACGGCCATGGATACCCAGTCCTCCTCCGGCGTGCCCAAGGCCCAGTCGCGGATGTGCTCAATGGCGGCGTTGGCGGCGCTGGCGGCGCTGGAGGCCCCCCGGGCCTGGATGATGGCCGCACCCCGCCCCGCCACGGTGGGGATAAACTCCTTCTCGTACCATTCCATGTCCACGAGTTCCAGGGCCGGCTTCCCGTCCACCTCGGCGTGGAAGAGGTCGGGGAACATGGTGGAGGAGTGGTTGCCCCAGACGGCGATGCGGCGGATCCGGTCCACGGCCACCCCCGTCTTCTTGGCCAGCTGGGCCTTGGCCCGGTTGTGGTCCAGGCGGGTCATGGCGGTGAAGTTCCGGGGGTTTAGGCCCGGGGCGTTCTTGTAGGCGATGAGGGCGTTGGTGTTGGCGGGGTTGCCCACCACCAGCACCTTCACCTCCTTCTTGGCCACCTCCGCCAGGGCCCGGCCCTGCTCGGTGAAGATCTTGCCGTTCATCTCCAGGAGGTCGCGCCGCTCCATGCCCGCCTTACGGGGGGCCGCCCCCACCAGAAGGGCGTAGTCGGCGTCCTTAAAGGCCACCTTGGGGTCGTCGGTGGCCACCACCCCGGCCAAAAGCGGGAAGGCGCAGTCCTCCAGCTCCATGATGACCCCATCTAGGGCTCTCAGGGCTTGGGGGATTTCCAGAAGCTGCAGGATGATGGGCTGGTCCTTGCCCAGCATCTCCCCCGCGGCGATGCGGAAGAGAAGGCTATAACCGATCTGGCCTGCGGCGCCGGTGACCGCCACGCGAACAGGGCTTTTCATGCTTCCCTCCTTTGGGCTTACGCCCAAGGGGATTTTACGCTAAAGCCCCCGGTAGATGCGCCGCTCCGCCTCAATGGCCTGGTCCAGCTCCTGGATCTCCTTAAGGAGCTCCATCCGGGGTTCCTGGGCCAGAAGGGCCTTGAGTTTCGCCCGCCGTTCCAGGTAGTAGGCCTCCCGCAGGCGGGCGAGGGTCTTTTCCATGACCTCGGGGAAGCGGGGTTCTTCCAGGGGTGGGGCCATCATGAGCTTTTCCAAGAAGAGCCCCCCCGCCTCCTTGCGGCTTAGCACCTGCCTCAGGTAGTCCCGCCGGGGTTCCCGCCGGGCCAGGTCCAAAAACTCGGCGAGGAGGGAGCCTGTGGGGGGCCAGACGTGGTCGGAAACGTAGAGGACCCAGTCCAAGAAGCGCTCCTCGGGAAGGGAAAGGAGGAGGGCCATGACGTCCAGCTCCAAAAGGAGGGCCCGGTCCTTGGGCTCGGCCTTGGGGGGCGGGGGTGGGGCGGGCCGGCCTCGTTTGCGGCTTGCCAGGTACTCCTCCAGTTGCCTCGGGGAAAGGCCCAGCTTTTCCACCACCAGGGCCTTAAGCCGCTCGGCCACGGGATCAAAGGGCTCGGGGGAAAGCATCCTCGGGGTGAGGGCCTCGAGGACCTTCCGCTTGTGCTCCGGCTGGGTGAGGTCTAGGCCCTTGGCGGCCTCCTGGAAGCGGAACTCCACCTCCGGGAGCGCCGCTTCCAAGGCCTTCTGGAAGCGGGCGGGGCCGTCTTCCAAAAGGAGGAGCTCCCCAGGGTCCTTCACGGGCAGGCGCACGGCGTAGAAGAGAAACTGCCGCGCCATCTCCAGGTCCAGGCTCTGCAAGGCGGCCTTCTGCCCCGCCTCGTCGGCGTCAAAGGCTAGGTAGACCTCCCGCACCTCTTGGCTTTTTAAAAGCCGGGCCTGCTCCTCGGAAAGCCCGGAGCCCAGCACGGCCACGGTTTCCCCAAAGCCCATCTGGTGCAGGGCGATGGCGTCAAAAAGGCCCTCCACCACGATGGCCCGCCCTTCCCGGAGCCTAGCCTTGGCCTCGGGGTAGGCGAAGAGGACCTCCCGCTTGCGGAAGAGGGGGGTTTCCGGGGAGTTCAGGTACTTGGGGGTTTCCTCCCCCAAGGCCCTCCCCGTGAAGGCCACGATGCGGCCCAGGTGGTCCTTGATGGGGAAGGTGATGCGGTGGCGGAAGCGGTCAAAAAAGCGCCCCTCCTTTTCCGCCAGCACCCCCGCCTTCAGGCCCTCTTCCGGGCTCACCCCGTGGCGCACGAGGTGGGTGAGGAGGCCATCGGCCTTGGCCGGGGCGTAGCCCAAGCCGAAGCGGGCCACGCTTTCCTTGCTAAGACCCCGGCTTTGCAGGTAGCCCTTGGCCTCCTCCGAGGCGGCGAGGGCCTCTTGGAAGTAGGCCTGGGCCAGGCGCAGGACCTCGAGGAGCTCCTTCCGATTTTGCGGGGCGCCGGGCTTTTGCGGAAGCTCCACCCCGGCCTCCTCCGCCAGGCGCTCCAGGGCGGCGGGGAAGTCCAACCCCTCTATGCGCTCCACGAAGGCGAAAAGGTCCCCGCCCGCCTTGCACCCGAAGCAGTGGAAGAGGCCCTTCTCCTCGTCCACGTAGAAGGAGGGGGTCTTTTCCTGGTGGAAGGGGCACAGGCCCTTCCACCGCCCCCGGCCCGCGGGCTTCAGGGCCACGTAGCGGGAAACCACCTCCTTCAAGGAGAGGCGGCGCTTGATGGCCTCTACCGCTTGCGCCGTGTCCATGCCATCCCCCGCTCAAGCCAAAGGCGCTGAACCCACCTCCCCAGGATACCGTATCCCCTGAGCTCCCGCCCCGGGGGTTTTCCGGCCAGGAGGCCGTGCCAGGCTTGGGTCAAGGGGACAGAGGGGGAGAACCCCAGGAGGTGCTCCACGGGTTCCCCGCTTTCCAGGAGGAGCTGGGCCCTTAGGAGTCTCGCCACCTCGTGGTGCACGGCGAAGCCCGTGCGGTGGGTCTGGTAGAGGAGGTGCTGGGAGAGGGCCTGGGCCTTCCTGGGGGCTAAGGGCCAGAGGTAAAGGGCCAAGGAGGTGAGGGCCAGGTGGTGCACGTAGGGATTGGAAAGGCGGCGGGCTTCCCGCAGGGCCTCTTTGAGGAGGGGCACGGGGTCCAGGCCCTCTTGCCAGCGGTGGTGGGCCAGGGCCAAGGCGGCGAGGCCCCGGCCGTCCGGGTGCTTTAGGGCCTCCTGGAAAAGGTCCTCTCGGAAGCGGCCCCGGAGGGTCCAGGCGCTGAGGAGGGCGGCGGCGAGCCAGGGATGGGGGGTTTCCCCATAGTGGGCCTCTCCCTCCGCAAGGGCCTGGGGGAGCCGGCCCGTTTCCAAAAGAAGGCGCAACCGGGTGACCCGGAAGCGTACCTGGGCCTCCCGGTCTCCCTCCGCCCCCTCGGCCAAGAGGGCTTCCGCTTCCCGGTAGCGGCCCAGGTCCATGAGGAGGCCCGCCCGAAGGCTTTGGCGGTGGAGGTGGAGGGATGGGGGTAAGGCGGGGTGAAAGGGGCTTAGGACCTCCAGGGCCCGCTGGGGTTGGAAGCGGCGCCAAAGCGCCCCAGCCAGGAGGAGGCGGGCTTGGGCTTCCTCCTGGGGGTAGGGCTTGAGCCCGGGGAGGAGGGGGAGGAGGTCTAGGGGGTTTTGGACCTGACGGAAGGCCCGTAGAGCGGGGTCTTGGCGCCTCGGGCCCGCTTCCGCCTCCGGGCCTTGCCCCAAGGAGGCCTGGGCGTCCTGGACCTCTTGGGTCAAGAAGGCTTGCCAGGAACTGGGGGCTATGGCCAGGGCCTCTTGGTAGAGGGGGAGGGCTTTTTCCGGGTGGCCCTGGTGCCAGGCGGCCTGGGCCAAGGATCGGAGGATTTGGGCGGCCTCCAGGCCCCTTCCGGCCCGGGCTAGGTGAAAAGCAGCCTGGCGTAGGTTCTGCGCTTCCAGGTGGAAGCGGGCGGCCTCTCCGTGCCAGGCTTTGGCCGTGGCCTCGGGGACCAGGGCCAGGGCTGCTTCCCGCACCTCGGGTAAGGGGCTTTCCCCTGCCAATAGGCCCTCCCGGAGGAGCCTTTCCTTAGAGAAGGGGCCCGCAAGCTTCTTTACCAAGGCTTCCGGCGCTTCCCCCAGGACCCCGTAGGCCAAAAGAGCCCGCCTTTCTCCCGGAGGCAGGGCGTCTAGGGCGGGCTGCAGGGCGAGGAGAGGGGGTGCTTTGCTCCCCTTTAGGGCCAGGCTGGGGGCGAAGAGGGGGAGGCGGCTTTCCACCAGGAGAAGCACGTTTTCGGGAAGCTCTTCCTGGAGGAAGCGCTCCAGGGTGCGGTCGGGGGTGTGGTGGTCCTTGAGGACGATAAGGAGGGGTTTTCCCAAGCCGGCCAAAAACCGCTTCCAGGCCTCGAGGATGGCCCCTTCCAGGTCTTCGCGGGGCCAAGGGGGGCGGCCCTCGAGGCCCAGGCTGTAGCGGAAGGCCAGGGCGAGGGGGGCGGGAAGCTTCGCCTTGGCCAGAAGGGCATCGGGGTCGCCCAGGGTGCGCTCCACCGCTTGGCGAAGGCTTGCCCGCAAGGGGGTTTCCGGGCCCATCCGCTCCAGGAGGGCTGTGGGAAAGGGCGGGCTTACCAAAAACTTCTCTAAAAGAAGGCTTTTGCCGCTGCCCGGGGGGCCCACCAGGTTGAGCCGAGCGGGGGGGCGGGCCAGGGCGCGGCGCACCTCTTGGAGGAGGGCCTCCTCCTCGGGGTCCAGGGCGATTTCCACCCTTCGTACCCGGTACACCGGTACCTCCCCCAGGCCCCGGGCCTCCCGGTAGCCCAGAAAATCGGCCTGGGCTCCCTTGGCTAGGGCCAGGGTGGTGGCGTCCGCCAGGACTTCCCCCGGGGTGGCCAGTTTGGAAAGCCGCTCCGCCAGGACCACGGGGCTTCCCACCGCCGTGGGCTCCCCCGCCTGGCCGCTTCCCAAAGGGGCCCAGAGCACCTCCCCGCTCGCCACCCCGGCCCGGGCGGGAAGGGGGGAGGCCTGCACCATGCCCAAGGCCGCTTCCAGGGCACGCCAAGGCTCTAAGCCCTTGGACCGCGGCGCCCCGAAGAGGACCAGAATCCCGTCCCCCAGGAAGCGGTGGACGAAGCCCCCGTGGCACCGGGCGGCCCGGGCGGCCCCTTCCAGGGCCTCCTGCAGCCGGGCGTAGGCTGAGGCCAGGCCTTCTCGGAAGCCCCGGGTGGAGTCCACCAGGTCAAAGAAGACCACGCTGACGAAGCGCCGCTCCTCGGGGAGGATGACCCCCAAGGCCTGGCCGCAGGCCATGCAGAACCGGGCCTCGGGGGGGTTTTTGTGCCCGCACTCGCAGCGCACGGCTACTCCCGGAAGAGCATCAAAGGAGGGTAGAGGAGGACCTCGGCCCTTTGGGGCAAGGATACCTCGGCGTAGACCACCACGGGGAGGGGGGCCTTGAGGAGGTAAAACCCTTCCCCCAGGGGCACCGCCTCCCCGCCCAGGCGGTAGCGGTCCTTCTTGCGCTCTATAAAGGGGGCTTTCTCCAAGGGCTTGGCCTCCGCCACCACCCCGTGGAGGAGGATCCGGGTGGGCCCCGTGGGGGCGGGGGGGGTACCCCGGTCAAAGGCGTAGACGATGGTGCCCTCCACGAGGGCCTCGAGGAGGGGGCTCCCCCAGGGCTCGGGGAAGAGGTAGGCCCGGACGGCATACGCCTGGAAGCGGGCGAAGAAGGTTTCGGGGCTTTCCTCCACCGGGGTCATGAGAAGAGTTTAAGGGCCCCGAAGGGCCCTTGGGAAGCCGCCTGGGGGCCCTTAAGGGATCTGGGTGAGGTTAAAACGGGTTTCCACCGGATAGGCTTCCCCGTTCACCCAAACGCTTCCGGACATCTGCAGTTTTAGTTTAAGGTTTTTCCTGGAACACCACTAAGATTTTGCGCCTGCCGCCAGGCAAGGGCCCCGGCCAGGTGGAAGGCCGCCCTTTTGTCCAGGTACTGGTTGCCGTTCCCGCACTTGGGGGAGAGGACGCACCTTGGGCACCCCTCCTCGCACGGGCACCGCTTAAGGAGCTCCAGGGTGGCCCGCACCCACTCGGGAAAGCGCTGGGCGGCGGCCCGGGCGTAGCCCACCCCGCCGGGGTAGCCGTCGTAGATGAAGACGGTGGGGCCTGTGCCGGAGGGAAGGGGCCTGGGGTAGAAGGGGTAGGAGATTCCCCCGATGTCCTGCCGTTCCGCCAGGACGAAGAGGGGCAGGAGGCCGATCATGGCGTGCTCTAGGGCGTGGATGCCCCCGGGGATCTGGTGGGGAGGCACCGCCTCCGGAGGGTGGAACCAGAGGGCTTCTGTGGGGAAGGAGACCTCGGGGAGCTCCAAGGGAACCTCCTCCAGGACGCTTCCCGTGAAGAAGCGCTTCTTCACGTACCCCACCACCCTTTCCCGGATGACCACCTTCCCCACCCAGACCCCCTGGCCCACGGGCTCCCCAGAGAGGACCTCCAGGTCCGTTTCCGCCCGGGGCTCGGTGTAGTAGTCCTCCAGGGCGGGGAGGAGCCAGACCTCCCGTCTCATGGGGTCCACGTTCCGCACCAGGTAGCTGTCCCCCCCGTGGAGGTAGATGGCCCCGGGGTGGGCCTCCCAGTAGGCCTGGCGCTCGTCCAGGTACCCTAGCACCTCCCCTTCCGGGCCCCTCAGGGTGAAGGTGGCGCCAAGGCCCCTTAAGGAGATGGCCCGGTGGGGCCGCCTTTTGGGGGTGTACAAGCGGCCCTCCTTCTCCTTGAGTTCCCCCAGGGCTTCCCGGCAGAGCACCTCCTCCCGGACAAGGGGCATCTCCCAGGCGGCGGCGTGGAGGTGCAGGGGGCAGAGGACGGGGTTCTTGGGGTCGGCCACCGCCATCTCGGGGGGGCTTTGCAGGAGGAGCTCGGGCCGGTGGAGGAAGTACTCGTCCAGGGGGTCTTCCCGGGGGATGTAGACCACCAGGGCCCGCCTTTCTCCCCGCCCCGCCCGTCCTGCCCGCTGCCAAAAGGCGGAAACCGAGCCGGGATAGCCCACCAGGACCACGGCGTCCAGCTCCCCGATGTCCACCCCAAGCTCCAGGGCGCTGGTGCTCACCAATACCCGCACCGCCCCCTCCTTGAGGGCTTCCTCCAGCTTCCGCCTTTCCCGGGCGGTGTAGCCTGCCCGGTAAGGCCTGACCCCGGGGTGGGCGGCGTAGCGGGCGATGAGCTCGGCGCTCTTGCGGGCGTTGGCGAAGACCAGGGCCCTAAGCCCCCCCTCCGCCAGGGCCCGGGCCAGGTAGGCGGCCTCGAGGAGGGGGCTTCGCCGCCTTTCCCCTTTGCGGTCCAGGGGTTTGGGGAGAAGGACGAGGAGTTCCCTTTCCGAGCGGGCTACCTCCTCCTTGAGCTCGGCGAAAGGGAGGCCCGTGAGGTTTTCCGCATGCTCCTTGGCGTTGCCGATGGTGGCGCTGGCGGCGATGACCTGGGGGTTTGCCCCGTAGTGGCGGGCGAGGCGGAGGAGGCGGAAGAGGACCAGGGCCACGTGGGTGCCGAAAACCCCCCGGTAGGCATGGAGCTCGTCCAAGACGATGTAGCGGAGGCGGGCGAGGAAGGGGGCCCACTCCCCGTGGTGGGGCAGGAGGCCGAAGTGGAGCATGTCGGGGTTGGAGAGGAGGACCTTTCCCTCCTCCCTTGCCCTTTTCCGGGTGCTTCCCGGGGTGTCCCCGTCGTAGGGGTAGATCCCCTGGGCGCCGAGGGCCGCCGCCATGGCCTTAAGGCGCCGGAGCTGGTCGTGGGCTAGGGCCTTGGTGGGGAAGAGGAGAAGGCTCGTTTCCCCTTCCAAAGCGGCCTTGAGCACGGGGATTTGGAAGACGAGGCTCTTGCCGGCGGCGGTGGAGTAGGCCATGACCAGGTTGCGGCCCGCTGCCACCAGGTCCAAGGCCTCCTGCTGGTGGCGGAAGGGCAGAAGCCCCAAGGCCGCCAACACACCGGCGAAGGGCCCCTGGGGCGCCACCCTTTCCGGGGGCTTTCGGGGAAGGAGGCGGGCGAAGACGATGCGCCCCTGGAACTCAGGATCGGCCTCGAGCCACTCCCGGTAGCTTTCCCACCCCCTTAGGGCCTCGGGTAGCACCCCTTTATTATGGGCCCATGATCCTCACCACTACCCCCCATGTGGAAGGGCACCGAATTGAGGCTTACTTGGGCGTGGTCTTTGGCGAGGCCATTGTGGGCGCCAACCTTTTCCGCGACCTTTTCGCCCAGATTCGGGACATCGTGGGCGGCCGGAGTGGGGCCTACGAGGCCGAGCTCAAGCGGGCACGGGAGATAGCGCTAGGCGAGCTGGCGGAAGCGGCCAGGCGGCTTGGGGCCGACGCCGTGGTGGGCATAGACGTGGACTACGAGGTCCTGGGCCAGGGCAACTCCATGCTCATGGTCACCGTGAGCGGCACCGCCGTGCGCCTCGCCTAAAGCGGCCGCACCCAGACCTCGTGGATCACGGGGTGGCCGTGGTAGGGGGCCCAGAAGGGGCTTGCCCGCTTGGCGTAGAGGCGGAAGCCCAGGCTCCGGTAAAGCCTGCGGGCGGCCTGGTTGGCCCGGGTGGTGGAAAGCTGCACCCCGGCTACCCCCTTGTCCTTGAGGCACTCCAAGAAGGCGGCGAGGAGGGCCCGCCCCACCCCGTGGCCTTGGGCTTTGGGGCTCACGGCGATGTGCAGGTGGGCGGGGTAGCGGTCCTTGGGGGCCTTGGGGCCGCGGAAAAGGAGGAGGCGGAAGAGGTAGCGGAGGTGGGGGAGGACGGGACCGTAGCGGCCGAGGAGGAGCTTTAGGAGGAGAAGGGGAAGCCGGGGGAGGAGGTCAAGGAGAAGCGCCCCATCGGAACAGGCCCCGAGGATATAGCCCACCACCTCCCCTCCTTCCTCCGCCACCAGGCTGCAACACCCCCGGCGCAGATAGGGGGCCACGAAAAGCTCCCCCCAAAGGGCCTTGCTGGGGAAGACCCGCGCCCCCTCCCTGCCCAAAAGGAGGGTTTGGTGGGAGATGCGGGCGATGGCGGGGAGGTCCTGGGGCGTGGCCCTCCGCACCTTGGGCATGGTTCCAGTCTACCCCCGGGTAGAATGCCCTTCGTGCGCCGTTTGGCCCCGTGGCAGTGGCTTCTTCTTCTCCTCCTGGCCTACTTCGCCCTGGCGGAGGCGCTAAGGCTTTGGCTGGGTCTGGTCTGGGCCGAGCGGGTGGCGGTGCTCCTTGCGGCCTTGGGGGTTTGGGCCTTCATCAACGGGCGCTTCCTCTTCGCCTACTACCACGCCTTCCTCGCCTCGTTAAGGACCCGGGGGCTCTCCGTGGCGGAGGGGGCGGGGGAGGAGCACCTCCTCGTCCTCGCCCCCCACCCCGACGACGAGGTGCTGGCGGCGGCGGGGCGCATGCGCCGGGTGGCCCTCCGGGGCGGGCGGGTCACGGTGGTCTACCTCACCTCGGGGGATGCCTTTGACCTGGCGGCGGGTAGCCCCTTGCCTTCCAGGGAGGCCATGCGCCGGTTGGCCCTAAGGCGCATGGTGGAGGCCTGGCGGGGCCTCGAGGCCCTGGGGCTTGGGCGGGGGAGTGCCCTCTTCTTGGGCTTCCCCGACCAGGGGCTTTTCGCCCTCTTCACCACCCACTACTACCTGCCCTGGGAAAGCCCCTACACCGGTCTCAAGGCCGTGGCCTACCCCGGGTGCTACCGCCCGGGGCTTCCCTACACGGGCAAGGCCTTGGAGGGGGTCTTGCTAGACCTCCTTAGGGAGCTGAGGCCGAGCCGCATCCTCCTGCCAAGCCCCCTGGACGCCCACCGGGACCACCAGGCCACCGCCTACTTCGGCATGCAGGCGGCGGCGGCCTTGGGGATGGAGGGGCGTTTGGAGTACTACATCGTCCACGGGGGGTACCAGTACCCCCTGCCCAAGGGCCTTCACCCTCGGCTTCCCCTCTACCCGCCCCCCAGGGGAAGGGGGCTTCCCTGGCGGCGTTTTCCCCTTACGGAGGAGGAGGTGCGCCTCAAGGAAAAGGCCATCCGGGCCCATCGGAGCCAGATGCGCCTTTTGGGGCGGTTTCTCCTGGCCTTCGTGCGCCAGAACGAGCTCTTTAGCCCCTTGCCCATCCCCGCCAAGGAGGCCCTAGCCGCGGAGGAGGAGGGGTGGGCCGTCCTCGAGGGGCGGGAGGTCCTCTAGGCTCTCCAGGCCGAAGACCTCCAGGAAGCGCTCCGTGGTGCCGTAGAGCTTGGGCCGGCCCGGGGCCTCCTTCTCCCCCACCACCCGGATAAGCCCCCTTTCCAGGAGGCTTTCCAAGACACCCTCCACGCTCTTCCCCCGCATGGCTTCCAGCTCCGCCCGGGCCACGGGCTGGTGGTAGGCGATGAGGGCGAGGACCTCGAGGGCCGCCTTGGAGAGCCTAGGGGGGCTAGGCTTAAGCACCCTCTCCACGGCGGGAAGTGCCCTCTCGTGCACCACAAGCCGCCAACCCCCGGCCACCCGCTCCAGGGCCACCCCCAGGTGGCCTTCCGCCAGGTCGGCCTCCAAGGCTTTTAGGGCCCGGAGGATACCTTCCTCCGGATGGCCCAAAGCGCGAAGCTCCTTGAGGCTAACGGGCCTCCCGGCGGCGAAGAGGACGGCCAGGATTTCCGCCTTCAGGCTAAGCATCCCTTAGGTAGGGGAGAAGGGCTTCCTTGGGGATGGCCCCTTCCCGCAGGACCTCCCCCGTGCGCAGGTCCACCACGCTGGAGGCGAGCCCCCCCGCTTCCCCGGGGAAGACGTAGTCCACGGCGAAGGCGCGTGCCTCCTCCGCCGTGCGCACCGGGGGCTCCCCGCTCCGGTTCAAGCTGGTGGCGGCGGCATAGCCCCCTACCCGCCGCAAAAGCTCCCGGAGCACCTCGTGGGCCGGCATCCTGAGCCCCACGGAGCCGTCCTTGCTGATCCAGGAGGGGATGTCCCGCCCAGGCACCACCACGGTGAGCCCCCCGGGCCAGAAGGCCTCCACCAGGCGAAGGAACCTGCCCTCCAGGGGGCCCAGTTGGGCGAGCTTTAGGGCGCTTTCCAGGTCCGCCACCAGGACCTGTAAGGGCTTTTCCTCGGGCCGGCCCTTGACCTCGTAGATGCGGCGGCAAGCGGCCTCGTCCTCCAGGCGGGCCAAGACGCCGAAGACGGTGTCGGTGGGGAAGGCCACAAGCCCGCCTTCCCGTAGGGCGCGGGCCGCCTCCTCCAGTTCCCTTTGGTATACTTCTACCATGCCAGTCTACCAGTATAAGGCCCGCGACCGGCAGGGCCGCCTGGTGGAGGCCACCATTGAGGCCGAGGATTTGCGCACCGCCGCCCGGCTCCTCCGCGACCGGGGCCTTTTCGTGGCCGAGATCAAGGAGCCGGGAAAGGGGCTTCGGGCCGAGGTGCGGCTTCCCGTCTTGGAGCGGGGGCCGGGGTTAAAGGACCTGGCCATCTTCTCCCGGCAGCTCGCCACCATGCTCGGGGCAGGCCTCACCCTCCTCCAGTCCCTGGCCATTCTGGAAAAACAAACGGAGAACAAGAAGTTCCGGGAAATCCTCAAGCAGGTGCGGGCGGATATAGAGGGAGGTATGGCCTTCTCCGAAGCCCTAGCCAAGCACAAGCTCTTTTCCCGGCTTTACGTGAACCTGGTGCGGGCGGGGGAGACCTCGGGGGGCTTGGACACCATCCTGGACCGCCTGGCCAGTTTTTTGGAGAAGGAGCTGGAGCTCAGGGGCAAGATCCGGAGCGCCATGACCTACCCGGTCATCGTCTTCGTCTTCGCCGTGGGCGTGGCCTACTTCCTCCTCACGGGGATCGTGCCCCAGTTCGCCCAGATCCTCACGGACCTGGGTTCGGAGCTTCCCCTCCTCACCCGCTTCCTCATCGCCGTTTCCAACCTGCTTCGGGCGGCTACCCTGCCCCTCCTCCTTCTTTCGGTGGTCCTCTTCTTCGTCTACCGCTGGTACTACAGCACCCCTCAGGGGCGGAAGGTCATTGACCGCATCAAGCTTCGCATCCCCGTTTTCGGCAACCTGAACCGCAAGACCGCCGTGGCCCGCTTCTCCCGCACCCTGGCCCTCCTCTTGGGAAGCGGGGTGAACATCGTGGAGTCCTTGGACATCACCAAGGGGACGGCGGGGAACGTGGTGGTGGAGGAGATCGTGGAGGCGGCCAAGCAGAGGATCCAGCAGGGTGATCCCTTGAACCTGACCCTGGCCCAGCACCCCTTCATCTTCCCCCCCATGGTGAGCTCCATGGTGGCCATCGGCGAGGAAACGGGGGCCTTGGACACCATGCTCAACAAGCTGGCGGACTTTTACGAGCGGGAGGTGGACGAGGCTGTGGCGAGCCTCACCGCGGCCATTGAGCCCCTCATGATTATATTCCTGGGCGCCATCGTGGGCATGATCGTGGCCGGGATGTTCCTGCCGCTTTTCAAGATCATCGGCACCCTCTCCGTGCAATAAGCCCCTCCGCCACCTCCGGGGGAACCGGCATCACGGAAAGCCGGTTCCCCTTTTTGACAAGGGGGTGGTCGGGGGGGAAGCAGGCCTTGAGCTCGGCCAAGGGGATGAGGGGCCAGGCCTCGAGGAAAGCCACCTCCACCGTGTACCAGCGGGGCCTTTCCGGGGTGGCCTTTGGGTCAAAGTAGGGGCTTTGGGGGTCAAACTGGGTGGGGTCGGGGATTCCCGTGCGCACCACCCGGCAAAGCCCGGCGATTCCCGGGGGGTTGGTGCCCGAGTGGTAAAAGAAACAGATATCCCCGGGCTGCATCCTTAGGAGGAAGTTCCGGGCCTGGTAGTTGCGCACCCCGTCCCAGATGGCCTGCCCTTCCCGTCTGAGGTCCTCAAGGCTGTATACCTCGGGCTCGGACTTTAGGAGCCAGTAGGCCATGCCGCCCAGTCTAAAGCTCCCTTTAGCCTGGGCAAAGCCTGGGGAGGGAGAGGGGGAGAAGGATGGGAGTATGCGGGCACTTCTCCTCCTCCTCCCCTTCTTGGCGGCCTGTTCCCTGACCGTGGAGCTGGTCTACCCGGGGCACCGGATCTCGGACCTTAGGACGCAGTCCAGCTACTGCACTCATACCCATACCCGGCTGGACTATGCCTTCTTCCTAGAAGGCCGGCTGGATTGGCTGGAGTTCTACTGGCTTCCCGAGGGGGTCCACCCCGAAGACGCCCGGCCCGAGGAGCGGGCGGCCCTTAGGGGTCCCGTCTATGGGGGGGCCGTTCGGGGCTTCGTGGAGGTGACGCCCCAGGGCGCCATCCGGGCGGTTTCCGCCACCTCGCCCCAAGGGGGGATGGTGCCCCAGGGGATTAGCGTGGAGCCTAGCCAGCCCCGCCGGCTTTGGGTGCGCGGCTTCACCGGGGGGCTTGCGGGGCCCTTTGTGCGAGGAAACCCCGTCTATCCGGACGCTTCCGCCCTCTGCGACCCAGCCTGGTAGCCTTAGGGCATGGGGGTTTGGGAGGCGGCCAAGGAGGAGCTTAGGCGGCTATTGGGCTTTAGGGCGCTCCTTTCCCGGCCGGAAAAGGAGGTCTACCGCTACGACGCCATTTGGGTGGGGGAAGAGCCTTTCGCGGTGGCCCTCCCCAGGACCCGGGAGGAGGTGCAGGCCCTGGTGCGCCTCGCCCGCAGGTATGGGCTACCCCTCGTGCCCCGGGGGGCGGGAAGCGGGCTCTCCGGGGGCTCGGTGCCCCTGGGGGAGGCCATCGTGGTGGCCTTCACCCGCATGGACCGCCTGGCCCTGGACCCCGCGACCCGCACCGCCTGGGCCGAGCCCGGGGTGACCACGGCCCGGCTTTCCGAGGCGGCGAGGCCTTTTGGGCTCTTTTACCCCCCCGACCCCGCCTCCTACCGCACCAGCACCCTGGGGGGCAACCTGGGGGAGAACGCTGGGGGGCCCCTTTGCTTCAAGTATGGGGTCACGGGGGATTACCTTTTGGCCCTGGAGTTCGTGGACGCCTTTGGGGAGGCCCACCTCCTGGAAAGGAAGGCCTATGACCTCCCTGGCCTCCTGGTGGGGGCCGAGGGCACCTTGGGCCTCATCACCGGGGCCCGGGTGCGGCTTGTGCCCATTCCCCAGCACCGGGCCACCCTCATGGCGGCTTTCCCCGAGGTGGAGGCCTTGGCGGAGGCGGTTTCCCGGGCCGTTGCCCTGGGGGCGGTGCCGGCGAGGCTGGAGTTTTTGGACCCGGCTTGCGTGGACGCCGTGGAGGACTACCTGGCCATGGGCCTGCCCCGGGGGCACGCCTTGCTTTTGGTGGAGACGGACGGGGACGACGCCGAGCTCGTTCAGGAGGAGCTTTCTCTTTTGGAGGAAACCGCTAAGGCCCATGGGGCGAAGGTCCGGCGGGCCCAGGACGAGAAGGAGGCCGAGGCCCTGTGGCGGGCGAGGCGGGCGGTAAGCCCGGCCTTGGGAAGGATCCGGCCTAAGCGGGTGAACGAGGACATCGCCGTGCCCCGCTCCACCTTGCCCGAGGTGGTGCGGGAGATCCGGGCTTTGGGGGAGGCCTATGGCCTCATCGTGGTGCAGTTCGGCCACATCGGGGACGGCAACCTCCACCCCAACATCCTCTTTGACCCCAGGCGGGAGAGCGAGGAGAAGGTCTGGGAGCTCGCCCACGCCATCGCCCGGGTGGCCTTAAGGCATGGGGGGGTTCTTTCCGGCGAGCACGGGATTGGCCTCATGAAGCGGAAGTTCATGGCGGAAGCGGTGGACGGGGAGACCCTCGAGGCCTTCCGCCAGGCCAAGGCGGCCCTGGACCCCGAGGGGCTTTTGAACCCGGGCAAGCTTCTGCCATGAGGTTTTTTGCACGCGCTTTTCACACGCTCTGGACAAAAGTGAATACATGGACCGCCTGGGCCGCCTCCTCTACGTTGCCGCCTGGCTTGGCCTTCCCTTGGGGATTGGCCTCCAGCTTTACCTTTACCCGCCCAAGGCCCTAGGCTTCTGGTGGGCCTATGGCGCCTTCGCCCTCTTTTTCCTCTTCGCCCTAAGCCGAGGGCCCAAAGGGGCCCCCAGGTTCCTGGTCCACGGGCTTGGGGCCTACCTCCTCTTTGAGCTTGGGCGGGCCCAAGGGCACGGGTGGGCGTTGGGGTACTGGGCCCCCGCCCTCTACCTCCTGGCCGCCTTCGCCTACCCCGTGCCCTGGGCCCTGGCGGCCTCGGGCTTTTGGGGAGGGCTTCTCCTCCTTGCGCCCCTCCTTTGGGGATGGGAACGCCCTTACTACGCCCACTTTGCCCTGAGCCAGCCCGTCCTCCTGGCCCTTACCCTCCTTCTTGCCCGCTTTCGGGAGCTCTACGGCCGGGCGCGTTTCTGGCGGGAGCAGGCCCTCACCTGCCCCCTCACGGGGCTTCCCAACCGCCGGGCCTTGGAGATGGCCCTGGAGCGGGAGATGGCCCGGGTGGAGCGGGGGGCTAAGCCCTTTAGCCTCGTCCTCTTGGACCTGGACGACTTCAAGCGGGTGAACGACGAGAAGGGCCACCCCGAGGGGGACCGGCTCCTTAAGGAGGTGGCCCGTTACCTGGTGGCCCACGTGCGCCGGGGCGACCTGGTGGGGCGTTTTGGGGGAGAGGAGTTCGCCATCCTCCTGCCGGAGACAGACCCCCTCCAGGCCACCCGCCTGGCGGAGCGGCTTCGGGAGGGCCTCAGGGCCTTGGGCACCACGGCCAGCTTCGGCGTGGCCACCTACCGGGGGGACCTAGGGGAGCTCTACCGAAGGGCGGACGAGGCCCTTTACCGGGCCAAGCGGACAGGGAAGGACCGGGTGGTCCGGTACACGGAGGATCAGGGAAGCCGGTAGCCCGCCTGGGTTAGGACCCGCCTGGCCTCCTCCCGCTCCTCCCGGGTGGCGAAGGAGAGGCGCAAGGCCCCCGCCGCCTCCCGGATGGTGAGGACCTCTATGTCCTTGATGTTCACCCCCGCCTCTCCCAAGGCGGTGGCGATGCGGGCGATCTCCCCGGGGCGGTCCGGCACCTGGACCACCAGGTCGTACATCTCGGGGAGGAGGCTTCGCCGCACGATGGGGAGGCTATCCCGGGTGCGCTTGGCCTCTTCCGCTACCCCTAGAAGGGCCTCAGGTTCGTCTAGAAGGCCTTCCAGTTCCCAAAGCACCGCCCTTAGCTCCTCTATGGCCTCCTTCAAGGCCTCCTTGTTCTCCACCACCATGTCCCGGCTCATCCTGGGGCTTCCCGAGGCCACCCGGGTGAGGTCGCGGAAACCCCCGGCGGCCAGGAACATGAGGAGCTCCTTGTGGGGGCTTTGCGCCACCATGCGGTTTAAGGCCACGGCCAGGAGGTAGGGAAGGTGGGAGATGCGGGCCACCAGCTGGTCGTGGAGGAGGGGAGGTATTTCCAAGGGGTAAGCCCCTAGGGCCTCCACCAGGTGCCGGATGCCCTCCCGGGCCTTGGGGCTCGTGTGGGCCGTGGGGGTGAGGACCCAGACGGCGTTTTGCAAAAGCCCGGCGTGGGCGTTTTCTACCCCGGCCCGCTCGCTGCCCGCCATGGGGTGGCCGCCCAGGTAGTGGGGAAGAAACCCCTCCAGCTGGGCCACCACCTTGCCCTTCACGCTCCCCACGTCCGTCCAGAGGCTTTCGGGATGGGCCAAGGGGCCTAGGGCCTCGGCGAGGGTGGGCAGGGCCCCCACGGGGGCGGCGAGGATGCCCAGGGAAAGCTCCCCTACCCAAGGCCCCAGCTCCGCATGCACCCGGTCCGCCACCCCCAGGAAGAGGGCCTTTTCCAGGGCCAGGGGGTCTTGGTCGTAGGCGTGCACCTCCTGGGCGAGGAAGCGCTCCTTAAGCCCTAAGGCCACACTTCCCCCCAGGAGGCCCACGCCGAAGATGCCCACCTTGCCGAAGAGGGGGTTCATGCCGGGGTGGGGGCGGAAAGGGTCTTGTCCAGGGCCGCCACCAGGCGGCGCACCTTGGCCATGAGCTCGGCGAACTCGTGCTCGTGAAGCTGCTGGGCCGCGTCGGAAAGGGCCTTTTCCGGCTCGGGGTGGGTCTCCACGATGAGGCCGTCCGCCCCGGCGGCGAGGCCCGCCAGGGCCAGGGGGATGACCCATCCCCGCTTGCCCGCCGGGTGGGAGGGGTCCACCCAGACGGGGAGGTGGGTCCAGCTCTTGAGGACGGGCACGGCAGAGACGTCCAGGGTGAAGCGGGTGGCCTTCTCAAAGGTGCGGATGCCCCGCTCCACCAAGATGACCTGCATGTTCCCCCGGGAGAGAATGTACTCCGCGCTCATCAAGAACTCCTCCAGGGTCATGCTCATGCCCCGCTTGAGGAGGACGGGCTTCCTCGCCTCCCCCACCGCCTGGAGGAGGGGGAAGTTCTGGGCGTTGCGGGCCCCGATCTGGAAGGCGTCGGCATACTCCGCCACGAGTTCCACCTGCTCCGGGGAAAGGACCTCCGTGACCACGGGGAGGCCCGTTTCCTTGCGGGCCTCGGCCAGGATCTTCAGCCCTTCCACCCCAAGGCCCTGGAAGGCGTAGGGGCTCGTGCGGGGCTTGAAGGCCCCACCCCGGAGCATTCCTGCCCCGTGGGCCTTCACGTAGCGGGCCGCCCTCAGGGTCTGTTCCCGGGACTCCACCCCGCAGGGGCCCGCCGCCACCAGGACGTGCCCGCCCCCCGTTTTCCCCGTGGGGAACTCCAGGACGGTGGGGAAGGGCTGGACCTCGAGGCTCGCCAGCTTCCAAGGCTTGGAGATGGGGATGACCTCCGCCACGCCAGGGAGCGCTCGGAAATGCTCCATAAGCTCCGGCGTCGGGCCCCGCCCGATGGCCCCCACCAGGGTGGTCTCCACCCCGCGGGAGACGTGGGGCCGGTAGCCCACCTTTTCAATCTCCCGCACCACCTCTGCCAGCTCCGCTTCCGTGTGTCCCCGCTTCATCACGATGAGCATGCTCCCCTCCCAAAAACCTTGGGCGCCCCCTTTTGGGGGCGCCCGGTTGCGGTGAAAACCTATGCGGACCGCAGGGCGCCCCCGGCGGGATAATAAAAGCCGAAGTAGCGCCCTAGCCTCCGCATATTGCCCCCAAGTTTAGGGGGCATCCCCTCGGCCTGTCAAGCGCACCCGCGCCCCCACGGGGTCCAAGAGGGTTTCCTCCCGCCCAAAGGGGTCCAGGAGGGTGTAGGCGAGAAGCCCCGTGGCCCCTTCCGGGGCTTGGCGCTTTCCCGCCCAGGTGTTCGTCCCCAGGTGGTGGTGGTACCCATCCCAGGCGAAGAAGAGGGCCCCGGGGTAGGTGCGTAGGGTGACCGCCATGCCCAGTTTCCCGGCGAAGAAGGCCTCCGCCGCCTCGAGGCTTCCCACGTGCAGGTGGAGGTGGCCGAGGAGGGTTTCCGGGGGTAAGGAGGTGGCCTTGGGGTTTTCCGCAAGGAGCCTTTCCAGGTTCAGGGGGAGGGTGAACATGAGGGGCCCCTTGGGCCATTCCCCTTGGGGGCGGTCCCGGTAGAGTTCCAGGCCGTTCCCCTCGGGGTCGCGGAAGTAGAGGGCCTCGGAAACCCCGTGGTCCGCCGCCCCTTCCCAGTGGGCCCCCGCCTCGAGGAGCCTCCGGAAGACCCCGGCCAGGGCCTTGCGGTCGGGGAGAAGGAGGGCGAAGTGGTAGAGCCCCACCGAGGGGTAGGGCCTTAAGGGGGCCCCAGGGTCGTGGAGAAGCTCCAGGTAAAACCCCCTTCCATTGGGGAAAAGGCGGTAATGGGGCGGGTCCGCCTCCACCTCTAGCCCCAAAAGGTCCCGGTAAAACCCCAAGGCGGCCCCTAGGTCCCGCACCCTTAGGGCCAAGGAAAGGAGCCGCCTGGGAAAGGGCATTACTGGGCCACCGCTTCTTTCGCCTTCACCGCCTCCGTGTCCACGCTAAAGCGCACCTCTTCCCCCACCAGCACCCCGCCCATCTCCAGGGGCACGTTCCAGGTAAGGCCGAAGTCCTTGCGGTTCAGCTTCCCCTCAAAGTGGGCGGCGATGCGCTCGTTGCCCCAGGGGTCCTTGGCGGGGCCATGGGTCTCCACCTCAAAGGCCAGGGGCCGGGTCACGCCCCGGAGGGTTACCTCCCCCTCCACCCGGTAACGCCCTTCTCCCAAGGGGGTGATGCGCTCGCTTTTGAAGACGATTTCGGGGTGGTTTTCCACGTCCAGGAAGTCCGGGGAGCGCAGGTGGTTGTCCCGGTCCGCCACCCCGGTGTGGATGCTCTTGGCGTCCAGGCGGGCCTCCACCCGGAGGGGCTTGCCGCTTTCGTCCGTCTCCACGTACCCTTCCTTGAGGTTAAGGGTGCCCTTGACCGTGGCGATCATCATATGCCGCACGGCGAACTCCACGCTGGTGTGGGTGGGGTCTAGGTTCCAACGCATACACACCTCCTTTGGGCCCTGGGCCCAAGGGGATAATACCCAAAGCGCTATAAAAAGTCAAGCGCTATTCGGGATAATACAACGGCCGGAAGGGAAGCCCCAAGGCCTCGGCGAAGGCCTTTAGGCCCAGACGGTCCGGCTCCTCCAGGTGGTAACGAAAGTTCCAGAGGTAGTGCTGGAGGAGGAGGGGGTTTACGCCAAGCCGCTTTCCCTCCGCCTCCGCCACCTCCTTAAGCCGGCCCAGCCCCTCCCGCCGCGCCCGCCTGAGGGCCTGCACCAGGGCTTTGGGGGGAGGGTTTTCCCTGCGGTAGGCCCAGACGGCGAAGACGAAGGGGAGGCGGGTCCTTTGGAACCAAAGGGCCGAGAGGTCCACCACCTCCACCTCCCCAAAGCGGGTGGGGAGGGCGTGGGGGGTTTCGGGGAGCTCCTTTAGGAGGCCGGCGTAGGCCTTAATCGCCCGGTCCCCGATGAGGAGGACGCCGTCGTGGTCTTCCAGGAGCTCTAAGCCCCCACCCGCTTGGGCGTAGGCGGGGTTTAGCCCCTTTTCCCGGAGGAGGAGCTTGAGGAGCTCTATGCTGGTGGCGCTTTCCGTGGTGAGGGCGACCCGCCTCAGGGCCCTTAGGGGCACCTTGTGGAAGAGGTTCACGGAGTAAACCCGTCCCAGCACGGCCACGGAGAAGTCGGGAAGGAGGCCCAGGGCGTCTTGGTGCTTCAGGTAGAAGTAGCTGGAAACCAAGGAAAGCCCCACCTCCCCCGAGAGCACCATGCGGTTGAGCTCCGCCGGCACCCCGTGGCGGAGGGCAAACCCGTTCGCTTCTAGGAAGTGGTAGAGGGGGGCGGTGTTGGCGTAAAGGGGCACCCCCAGGACGTAGGCCATCAGGCCTCCACCTGGTCCCAGACCCGCACCTCCCGGTAAAGGGCGTCCCGCTCCACGGGGATCCTCCCCGCCGCCAGGATGATGCGGGCGAGCTCCCGCTTGGAGAGGCCTTCGGGGGTGGGGCTTCCCGCCATGTGCACGATGCGCTCCTCAATGAGGGTGCCGTCAATGTCGGTGACGCCCCAGTCCAGGGACACCTGGGCGAGCTCGGGGGTAAGGGTGGCCCAGTACCCCTTGATGTGGGGGATGTTGTCCAGGTAAAGCCGGGCCACCGCCAGGTTCCTGAGGTCGTCCAGGCCCGTGGTGAACTCCCGCTTGCCCAGCTCCCGGGCAAGCTGGTTCCCGTCGGGCTGGAAGGCCAGGGGGATGAAGCTCATGAAGCCGCCCGTTTCGTCCTGGAGTTGCCTAAGACGGTCCATGTGGTCCAGGCGCTCCTCCAGGGTTTCTATGTGCCCGTAGAGCATGGTGGCGTTGGTGGGGAGGCCGAGCTCGTGGGCGGTGCGGTGGATCTCCAGCCAGCCCTCGGCGCTCACCTTGGCCCGGGCGATCCGCTTGCGCACCCTCTCGGCGAAGATCTCTGCCCCGCCCCCCGGCATGGCGTCCAGGCCCGCCTCCTTCAGGGCCTGGAGCACCTCCCGGTAGGGCAGGCGGGCGATTTTGGAAAAGTGGTGGATCTCCGCCGCCGTCCAGGCCTTCACCTGGACGCCGGGGAAGCTTTCCTTCAGGGCCCGCACCAGGTCCAGGTAGTACTGGAAAGGCCTTTTGGGGTGGTGGCCGGCGGTCATGTGGATTTCCGTGAGGCCGGGCTGGTAGCGGGCTTTAACCCAGGCCACCACCTCCTCCACGTCCCAGTCCCAGGCCCCTTCCTCGCCAAAACGCCTTTGGAAGGCGCAGAAGGTGCAGCCCACGTAGCAGATGTTGGTCTGGGAGACGCGGATGGAGTGGACGAAGTAGGTCTTGTGGCCGTGCTTCCTCTCCCGCACCCGGTTGGCCAGGCGCATGAGGGTGGGGAGGTCGTGGGTTTCGTAAAGGACAAGCCCTTCGGCGAAGGTGAGCCTCTCCCCGGCTTCCACCTTTTCGGCGATGGGCAGGAGGCGGGGGTCCTTAATCCCCTTCACGGGGGGCAGTCTACTCCCCCTGAAGGCGCCTGACCAGGGCCTCCACCTCTTTTCGCCGGCCGCCCACGCTCCTTTCGGGGAGGAGGTTCCGGAGGTAGCGGTCGGTGAGGAGGAGGTCCACGTAGGGGTAGACCGTGGCCGCCATCACCGCGTCCAGCAGGTCGGAGGGGCGGGGCTTGCGGTGGGGGTCCGTGCTCATGCGGGCGAGGAGTTCGGCGAGGAGGCGGACGAAGGGCACCTCCTTTAACCCCGTGCGGGAGAGGATCTCCGCCTTGGCGGTGTGGAGGGCCTCGAGGGGAGGAAGCCCCCTTAGCCTTTCCGGAAGCCCCTGGAAGGGGGAGAGGTCCGCCGGCACCTCCCAGCTTCCCCCCTGCCAGAGGAGGTCTTCCCGGTAAAGCCCCCGCCCTTGCCGCCAGGCCACCTCCTGCCAAGGGCGCACCCAGTACCCTTGGGAAAGCTCGCCGAAGAGGGCTTGGAGGGCAGGGAGGAGGTAGCCCGCCTTCTCCTTGGGGCCCCTTTGCGGGTAAAGGGTTTCCAGGACATGGAAGGGGCTTGCCGGGGCCAAAACCCTTCCCCTTAGGGCCTCGTAGAGCCGGCCAAAGGCCTCGTGGCCCCGTTGGCCCAGGAGGTGCTTGGCCATGCGGCTTGCGTGGTTTTGGTCCAGGTAGACCAGCACTACTCCTTGGCCTTGGCGAGCCAGAGCGCCCCCGCCAAAAGGGCTACGCCCCCGGAGAAGAGGAGGAAGTCCAGGGCGCTTTGCGGCTTGAAGTCCAGCGCCTTCTCAAAGAACTTCACCACCAGGATCATGACGATCACCTGGCCCAGCTTGGCCTTTAGGTCCGAGAGGCTTTCCACCGCCAGGATGTTCCCCATGGGAAGCGCCAAGGGGCGGATGAAAAGCTCAAAAAGGCCCAGGGAAAAGAGGAGGAAGACGGCGGCCAAAAGGGCCAGGTCCACCGCCCCCACCAAGGCGGGGAGGGCCTCTTCTAGGGGGTGGGAGAGGGCCTTTAGGGCTTCGGTAAAGGCGTTCCAGGCAAAGTAGAAGGCACCCAGGAGAAGCCCCGCCACCGGCAGGAGCATGACCCAGCGGATAAGGTGGGCCAAGGTTTCCAGGCGCATGGCTTAGGGCACGTAGGGTACGGCGGGCGGGGTTCCCGTGGAGGCCCTTTCAATGAGGAGGGGCTCAAAGCGCACCTCCCGGGGGGGAGCGGCGTAGCCCTGCATCCTTTCCAGGAGAAGCTGCGCCGCCTTGGCCCCCATGGCCTCCACGGGCTGGGCGATGGTGGAAAGCCCCACCTCCTCGGCGAAGGGGTGGCCGTCAAACCCCAAGACCCTAACCTCCTGGCCCACGGTGAGGCCGAGCCTTTCCGCCTCCTCCATGACCCCTAAGGCCACCTGGTCGGCCCCGGCGAAGACGTTGAGGGGCGGGGAGCTCTTTTCCAGGAAATGGCGGAGGGCAAGCCGCCCCCCTTCGGGGGAGAGGCGGGTGGTGTAGAGGTGGTCCTCCGGGAAAGGCCTTCTCTGCTCCTTTAGCGCCTGCAAAAAGCCCGCCATGCGTTCGGCGAAGACCGTGTGGCGGAAGGCGCGGTCGGGCTCCTCCTCCACCTTCACGGCGAAAATGGCCCCGGGGAAGCGGGCCAGGTACGTGCCTGCCATGTGCCCACCCAGGAAGTTGTCCAGGTAGACCGAGTCGTACCGGGGGTTCTTGGTGTCCACCAAGACCACGGGCCGGTCCGTGGGGAGCTTTCCCCCTTCAAAGTGCTCCGTGAGGTCGTAGGAGGCGAGGATGAGGCCGTCCGTGAGGTAGGCCAGGGTGTGGCTCTCCAAATAGCGCCTGAGCCTGGCCTCGGAGAGGATGGGGAAAAGGGCCAGGTCGTAGCGCTTTTCCAGGAGGACGCTCTCTATCCCCTCAATGAGCCTGCGGTAGAACTCCGTGGCCACGAAGGGGAGGAGGACGCTGACCGTGTAGCTCCTTCCCCCGGCGATCCTGCGGGCGTGGGGGTTGGGGGTATAGCCCAGTTCCTCCATGGCCCTTAGGACCCGGGCCCGGGTTTCCGGGCGCACCGCAGGGTGGTTGTTGAGCACGCGGCTTACCGTGCCCAGGCCTACGCCGGCCCGGGCGGCCACCTCGTGGATGGTGGGTTTCTTCTTTCTCATGGCCTGGCACCTGGATGGAAGCGCTTCATGGAAACTTCCATCCTCAGGATAGGGCAACGGGAGGCCTTTTGCAAGAATGGGGGCATGGGGTACGTGCTCTTGGCCTACCTCCTGGGTTCCTTGGTGGGGGGGCTTCTCTTCGTTCCCGAGGTGCGGGGGAAGGACCTTCCGGGGGGTTCTGGGGTTTTCCGGCAGAAGGGGCCCTGGGCTGCGCTTGGGGTGGTGCTCTTTGACGTGGGCAAGGGGGCCTTGGTGGGCCTTTTGACCCCCGAGGCCTGGCGTCCTTGGGCCGGGGCGGCGGTGGTGGCGGGGCACACCTGGCCCCTCTTCTTCCGCTTCCGGGGAGGCGGGGGCATCGCCCCTTCCTTGGGATTTTTTCTGGTATGGTTCCCGCGGGAGGCCCTTCTTTCCGCCCTTTTCGCCCTCTTGGTGGCGGGGGTCTACCACCTCTTTTGGTGGCGGAGGAGGCGGGGGATTTACCCCATCCCCTTTGGGGCCCTTTGGGGTTACCTGGTCTTTTTCCTGCAGGTGCCCGAGGGGGGCCGGCTTGCCGCCTTGCTGGTGGCCGTGGTGATGGCCCTAAGGGGCCTACAAATCCTGAGGGGAAGGTGGTAGCTTTGGGGCATGAAGATCCTGAGGTTTAACGGCGGGCGCTGGGGCATTCTGGAAGGGGAGCTGGTCCTGGAGACGGATGGCCCCGGGGGGAACCCCACGGGCCGGCGCTACGATCTGGCCTCGGTCAGGCTGCTCGTGCCGGCAACCCCCAGCAAGATCGTCTGCGTGGGGCGGAACTACAGGGAGCATATCCGGGAGATGGGGCACGATTTCGGCCACGACCTCCCCAAGGAGCCCGGGCTTTTCCTCAAGGCCCCCAACACCCTGGCCCACCCGGGCAACCCCATGGACCCTTGGAACACGGGGGACGCCGTGCCCTATCCCTTCTTTACCGAGGAGCTCCACTACGAGGGGGAGCTTGCCGTGGTGGTGGGGGACCGCATGCGGAACGTTCCCCCCGAGAAGGCCCTGGACCACGTCCTGGGCTACACGGTGGCCGTGGACATCACCGCCCGGGACGCCCAGAAGAAGGACCTGCAGTGGGTAAGGGCCAAGAGCGCCGATAAGTTCCTGCCCCTGGGGCCTTGGCTGGAAACCGATTTGGACCCGCAAAACGTCTGGATTCGCACCTACGTGAACGGGGAACTCCGGCAGGAGGGACATACCTCAGAGATGATCTTCAGCGTGGCGGAGATCCTTTCCTACATCTCCACCTTCATGACCCTAGAGCCCTTGGACGTGGTCCTCACCGGCACCCCGGAAGGGGTGGGGGCCTTGAAGCCCGGGGACCGCCTCGAGGTGGCGGTGGAAGGGATAGGCACCCTCCACACCCGCATCGGCCCCAAGGAGGCACAGCCGTGGTGAGGGTTTTGGACCTGGGGTTCCAGGGGGTGGAAAGGGTGATCGCCAGCTTCCTCCTGGATACCCCCGTGGGGCCCGTCCTGATAGAAACCGGTCCCGAGAGCACCTACGCCCGCCTGGAGGAGGGGCTCAGGGCCCACGGGGTGGAGCCCGGGGCGGTGCGCCACGTCTTCGTCACCCACATCCACCTGGACCACGCCGGGGCCGCCTGGCGCTTGGCGGAGCTCGGGGCCACGGTCTACGTCCACCCCAAGGGGGCACCCCACCTGGTGGACCCCTCCAGGCTTTTGGCCTCGGCGGAGCGCATCTATGGGGAGCTCCTTAAGCCCCTCTGGGGGGAGCTAAAGGGCATCCCCCCGGAAAGGGTGCGGGTCTTGGGGGACGGGGAGGTGGTGGACCTGGGCGGGGTGAGGGTGCAGGCGTTGGAAACCCTGGGCCACGCCTCCCACCACCACGCCTACCTGGTGGACGGGGTGGTCTTTGCCGGGGACATCGCTGGGGTGCGCATCGCCCCGGGGCCGGTGCTCCCCCCCACACCCCCGCCGGACATCCACCTGGAAAGCTGGTACGCCTCCTTGGACCGCCTCCTTTCCTTGCGCCCTGAGGCCCTTTACCTCACCCACTTTGGGGTTTACCGGGACGTGGAGGCGCACCTTCTCGCCTTGCGCCAGGCCCTGGAGGACTGGGCGGGCTGGACGCTAAGCCGCCTCAGGGAGGGCCTATCCCAAGAGGAGATGACCCGGCGTTTTGAGGCCTACTGGCGGGAGGGCCTGAAGCGGGCGGGGGTGGACGAGGCGGGGATGCGCCTGTACGAGCTCGCCGACCCCCCCTATATGAACCTGCAGGGGCTGGTGCGCTACTGGCAGAAACACCACCCCGAGGCCTTGGAGGGGTAGATGGCCTGGCCCTTTCCCCTGGGCCATAGGGCCCGGATGGCGGTCCTGGCCTCCGGGAGGGGGACGAACCTGCAGGCCCTCCTGGAGGCCTTCCCCCCTGGGAACCCCTTAGGGGAGGTGGTCCTGGTCCTTTCCGACAACCCCGAGGCCCCCGCCCTGGAGCGGGCCAGGAGGCGGGGGGTGCGGGCGGAGGCCCTCCCCTGGCGGGGGCGGAAGGCCTTTGAGGGGGAGGCCCAGGCCCTCCTGCGGGCCAAGGGGGTGGACGTGGTCCTCCTGGCTGGATTCATGCGCCTCCTTTCCCCGGGCTTCGTGGAGAGGTGGTACGGCCGCCTCCTCAACATCCACCCTTCCCTCCTCCCCGCCTACCCCGGCCTCCACGTGCACCGGCGGGTTTTGGAGGCGGGGGAAAAGGAAACGGGCTCCACGGTGCACTTCGTGGACCAGGGGATGGACACCGGGCCCATCGTCCTCCAGGGGCGGGTGCCCATCCTCCCCGGGGACCGGGAGGAGGAGGTGGAGGCGCGGGTTTTGCGCCTGGAACACGGGCTTTACCCCAAGGCGGTGCGCCTCCTCCTCCTGGGCCTGGCCCGCCCCCCCGAGGCCTTCGGCGGGCTTAGGGAGGCCCTCTACGCCCTTACCCCGGGGGAGCGGGCCCTATGGGCCCGGGCCCTTTCCGCCCTCGCCCTTTGGGGCCGGGAGGACCTCTGGCCCGAGGCCTTGGGGCCTTCCCGCAACCCTTGGGTGCGGGGAGCCCTTCTCCTCGCCCACCTCCTCGCCGCGCCCCACCTGCCCCTGGAGGAGGAGCTCGCCGCCTTGCCCGAGGTGGGGGAGGCGGCCCTGGCCCTTTGGAAGCGGGTAGAATCCCCTCTATGAAGGTTTTGGTGGTGGGGAGCGGGGGGCGGGAGCACGCCCTCCTTTGGAAAGCGGCGCAAAGCCCCCTGGTGGAGAAGCTCTACGCCGCCCCCGGCAACGCCGGGATGGCGGCCTTGGCGGAGCTCGTCCCCTGGAACGGGGACGTGGAGGCCCTGGCGGACTGGGCCCTGGCCGAGGGGATAGACCTCACCCTGGTGGGCCCCGAGGCCCCCTTGGTGGAGGGGATCGCCGACGCCTTCTCGGAGCGGGGCCTTAAGGTCTTCGGCCCCGCTCAGAAAGCCGCCATGATTGAGGGCTCCAAGGCCTTCGCCAAGGGCTTCATGGAGCGCCACGGCATCCCCACCGCCCGCTACCGCGTCTTCACCGAGGCCCTCGAGGCCCTGGAGTACCTGGAGGAGGTGGGGGTGCCCATCGTGGTGAAGGACTCGGGGCTCGCCGCCGGGAAAGGGGTCACGGTGGCCTTTGACCTACACCAGGCCAAGCAGGCCGTCTTAAACCTCCTCTCGGGCCCCGAAGGGGGGGAGGTGGTGGTGGAGGAGTACCTGGAGGGGGAGGAGGCCACGGTCCTGGCCCTAACCGATGGGGAAACCATCCTGCCCCTCCTTCCCTCCCAGGACCACAAGCGCCTTTTGGACGGGGACCAGGGCCCCATGACCGGGGGGATGGGGGCGGTGGCCCCTTACCCCATGGACCCGGCCACCCTCAAGCGGGTGGAGGAGGAGATCCTCAAGCCCCTCGTCCGGGGCCTCCGGGCTGAGGGGGTGGTCTACCGGGGGGTGGTCTACGCCGGGCTCATGCTCACCCGGGAGGGCCCCAAGGTCCTGGAGTTCAACGCCCGCTTCGGCGACCCCGAGGCGCAGGCGGTGCTTCCCCTCTTGGAAAGCGACCTGGTGGAGCTCGCCCTGAAGGTGGCGGAGGGGCGGCTTGGGGGCACCGCCCTCGCCTGGAGGGAGGGGGCCGCCGCCTGCGTGGTCCTGGCCGCCCCCGGCTACCCCGAGGCCCCCAAGAAGGGCATCCCCCTCCACGTGCCCGAGCCCCCGGAGGGGGTCCTTGTCTTCCACGCGGGCACCCGCTGGGAGGGGGGGCGGCTCGTGAGCGCCGGGGGGAGAGTTTTGAACGTGGTGGGCCTGGGGAAGGACCTGGAGGAGGCCCTGGGCCGGGCCTACGCCTTCGTCCCCAAGGTGGGCTTTCCGGGGGCGGTTTACCGCAAGGACATCGGGCGCAAGGCCCTGCGGCGGGCTAGTACCTGAGCCGGGCCAGGGGGAGCCGCCTGCAGGCGGAAAGCACCGCCCCCAAGGTGGCGTAGCCCTTTTCCTTCAGGAGGGGGACCATGCGGATGAAGACCTCCGCGGTCATGAGGGCGTCCCCCAGGGCGGTGTGCCGCCCCAAAACGGGAACGCCGAAGCGCTCCGCCAGGGCCTCGAGGCGGTGGTCCTTGAGGTCGGGGAAGAGGAGATGGGCGAGGAGGAGGGTGTCCACCAGGGGGGGCTCCCCCACCCCCACCCGCCGCAGGAAGGCCAGGTCAAAGGCCCCGTTGTGGGCGAGGAGGACTGTGTCTTCCAGGAAGGCCTTGAAGGCGGGGAGGACCTCCTCCAGCCTGGGCTTGCCCTTCAGCATCTCCCAGGTGAGGCCGTGCACCTCCGTGGCCGCCTTGGCGATGGGGCGGCCCGGGTCCACCAGGGCCTCAAAGGTTTCCTGGTGGAGGACCCGCCGTCCCAGGACGTGCACCGCCCCCAAGGCGACGATGGCGTCCTTTTCCGGGTCCAGCCCCGTGGTTTCCAGGTCAAAGGCGGTGTAGAGGAGGCCCTCCAGGGGGGCGTCCTCGAGGGCCTCCGGCACCTGGAGGAGAGCTGGGTCCACCACCTCGGCCCGGGGCGGGGGGCCTTGGGGCGCGGGGAGGCTCGGGGCTTCCCGGGCCGGCAGGAGGAGGTGAAGCCGGCCATCCTCCCGCCAAAGGCTTCCCTGGGCGGCCTCCACTGCCTTCTGCAGCAGGGGGTGGGGCTTCGGGGCGGGGCGGGGGAAGAGGAGGGTGAGGCGGAAGAGGTTCCCCTGCCGCCCCCCTTCCCAAAAGACCTCTTCCTCCCCCGCCAGGGTGGCGGCGAGGCCCCGGGCGAGGGCGTAGGTGTCCGCCTGCACCAAAAGCCCCTCGGCCCCTTCCTTCAGGGAAAACCCCGGGGAAAGTCCCGCTTCCCGTTCCAGGGCCTCGGCCAAGAGGGCAAGGAGGTCCTCCGCCCGCACCTCCTCCGCCCGCACCGGCGCCTTCAAGTCTTCCACCAGGCGGGAAAGGGCCTCCGCCGTGGCCCGGGCCTGGGCCAGGAGGGGATGGGGGGCTTCCTGCGCCGCCGCCTCCACCAGGGCCCTAAGCCCCGCCAGCTTGTCCTTGAGGCGGTGCAGGGTGGCCTCCTCCAGGGTCCCCTCCTCCCGAGCCTCCTCCAAGAGGAGCAAAAAGCCAGCTTCCAGGGGCACCGCCTGCAGGCGCAAGGGGCCCTTGGGGCCCTGGGTGAGGAAGCGCTCCTCGGGCAGGGCCAGGGCGTGGGCCAGCAGGCTCCGGTCCAGAAGGCCAAAAAGGCTTTTCCCCGCCCCAAGCCCCTCCCCCAAGAGCCGGCGGGCCGGGGGGTTGTAGAGGAGGACCTGGCCCCTGGGGTTGGCCAGGACCACCCCTTGGGGCAGGTGGGCGATCAGGGTGGCCAAGACCTCCCGCTCCCGGGTTAAAAGGGCCTTGGCCTCCGCCACGCGGGCCTCCACCTCCTTTTCCAGGGCTTCCTTCTCCTCCGCCAGGCGGTTGATGAGCCGGGCCAGGCCCTGGAGTTCAAAGGGCCCCTTTAGGCGCAGGCGGTGGCCGGGGTTGGCCAGGAGGATCTCCGCCTCCTGGCCCAGGGCCCGGGTGGCGGCCAGGTACCCCAGGAAAAGGGGGTGGAGGAGGGCGGCCAGCACCAAGGCGAAGAGGAAGGCCAAAAAGAGGAGGAGGAAGGCCTTTTCCCGGGCCAGCCGCAGGAGTTCCCGCGCCAGGGCCTCCTCCCCCTGGAGGAGGAGGAAAAGCCCCGCCCCCGCCGTTCCCCCCACCAGGAGGAGGCCCAAAAGGAGGGCGCCCAGGAAGCGCAGGATCTCCCTCATGTCCCCTCCAAAAGCGCCCGCACCCGGGCGAGGAGGTCCTCTACGGCGAAGGGTTTACCCAGGAAGCCCTCCGCCCCCAAGGCCTCCGCCTTGGCCCGGTCCGCCTCCCGGCCCCGGGCGGTGAGGACCAGGACCTTTGGGGGATGGGAGTGGGCCTTGAGGCGCTCCAGGACGGCAAAGCCGTCCAGGCCCGGTAGCATGAGGTCCAGCACCACCAGGTCAAAGGGGCTCGCCTCCGCCGCCCCTAAGGCTTCCTCTCCCGTCTTGGCCAAGGCCACCTCGTACCCCGCCTTGCGCAGGAGGAACTCCAGGGGCACCAGGATGCTCTCCTCGTCATCCACCAGAAGGATCCGCATCTTCCACCTCCAAGGGTACGGTGAAGGCGAAGGCCCCGCCTTCCCCCGCTTCTAGGTAGACCCGCCCGCCTAAGCCCTCGGCCAGGCGCCTCGCCAGGTAAAGCCCGAGCCCCATGCCCCCCGAGAGGCTTTGGAAGGGCTCAAAGATCCGCTCCCGCGCCTCCTCGGGCACCCCGGGGCCGTCGTCCAAGACGCGGAAAAGGGCCTCTTGCCCCTTCGGCATAAGCTCCAGGCGCACCCGGCTTCGGGCGTGGCGTATGGCGTTGGTGAGGAGGTTAAGGAGCACCTGGAGTACCCGGTCCCGGTCGGTGTGGGTGAAAAGCGGGGTCAAGGCCCTTTCCAGTCTGATCCCCCGCTCCCGGGCCAGGGGCTCGGTGAGGCTTAGGGCCTCCTCCGCCAGGGCCTTTAGGTCTGTGGGCTCCTTCCTCGGGGCGGGGCCCGTCTGGAGGCGGGCGTAGCGCAGGACCTCCTCCACCAGGCGGGAAAGCCTTGCCGCTTCCTTCGCCAAGAGGGCAGTGAAGCGCCCCCGCTCCTCCTCGGAGAGGTCAGGGTGGGCGGCCAGGATCTCCGCCAGGGCCCGCACCGCGGTGAGGGGGGTCTTGAGCTCGTGGGAGACCGCCCAAAGGAGCTCGTCCTTGGCCTGGTCCAGGGCCTTGAGCCGCTCGTAAGCCTCGGCGAGCTCCCGCCTCGCCGCTTCCAGGGCCTGGGCGTAGGCCCGCACCTCTTTTGACTCCCGGGCCGCCTCCTCCAGGAGGGGCCGATGCGCTCCTGGGGCTTCCTCCGTGACGGAAAGGAGGAGGAGCCGGGCGGTGGCGGGCCCCAGGGCGGAGGAGAGGAAGGCCTCGGCTCTTTGGGCGGCTTCGGTGCCGGGAAGGCCTTCGGCCTCCTTGAGGAAGGCCTCCGCCGTCTCCTTCCCCAAGACCCTTTCCAAAAGGGATGCGAGCGCCGCCACCTCCCCGGTGCGCCCCCCTAGGGGAGCGTCCTTGCGGGTGAAGAGGGAAACGCCCAGGGTGAGGGCCAGGTTCACCCCCAGGCTCACCAGGAAGCCGTGGGTGATGGGGTCTAGGCCCTTTAGGCCCAAAAGCCCCTCGGGATGGAGGAGGGGGTGGGGGCCTTCCAGGAAGAGGGGGGAAAGGAAGCCGGAGCGGGCCAGGGTGGGGAGGAAGAGGGTGTAGGCCCAAAGGCCCACCCCGGCCAGGAACCCCGCCAGAGCCCCCGTCCCCGTGGCCCCCTTCCAGTAGAGGCCGAGAAGGGCCGCCGGGGCCAGCTGCGCCACCGCCACGAAGGAGATGAGCCCCATGCCCACCAAGGCGTGGGCTTCCCCCGCCAGGCGGAAGTAGAGGTAGGCCAAAAGCATCACCAGGAGGATGGCAAGCCTTCGCCACAGGAGGAGGCTTCCCAGGGCCCGGTAGCGCAGGAGGAGGGGGGAGAGGAGGTGGTTGGAAAGCAGGATGGAGAGGGCAAGCCCCTCCACCACCACCATGGCCGTGGCGGCGGACACTGCCCCCAGGAAAGCTAAAAAGGCCACGGGGGGGCTTCCCGCCAGGAGGGGGAGGGCCAGGACGTAGAGGTCGGGGTTTTCCCCGGGCAAAAGAAGCCTCCCCCAAAGGGCCAGGGGGAGGATGGGCAGGTTGATGAGGAGGAGGTAGAGGGGGAAGGCCCAGGCGGCCTGGGGCAGGTGGCGGGGGTCTTGGCCCTCCACCACCGCCACGTGGAACTGCCGGGGCAGGAGGAGGAAGGCGAGGCCGGAAAGCGCCACCAGGCTCACCCAAGCCAGGTGCCCGGAAAGTCCCTCAGGGGGGAGGAGGAGGGGGTGGAGGTGGGGCTCGGCCTGGGCGCGGGGAAAGGGGTTCCCGAGGCTTAAGAGGACCAAGGCCCCCACCAGGAGGAGGGCGAGGAGCTTCACCACGGATTCAAAGGCCACCGCCAGGACCAGGCCCGGGTGGCGCTCCGAAGGGTCCAGGCGGCGGGTACCGAAGAGGATGGCGAAGAGGGCGAGGAGAAGGGCGGTGAGGAGGGCCACGTCCGCCAAGGGGGCCTGTTCCCCGCTAAGGAAGAGGAAGGCTTGGGCGATGGCCTTAAGCTGCAGGGCCAGGTAGGGCAGAAGCCCCATCACCAAAAACCCCGCCGCCAGGGGGGCCAAGGGACCTGGGCCATAGCGCAGGTGGAGGAAGTCCGCCCAGGAGGTGAGGCGGTGGGTCCGGGCCAGGGCGAGGAGCCTTCCGTGAAGCCAAGGCCAGAGGAGGAGGACCAAGGTTGCCCCCAGGTAGACGGGGAGGAAGGTGGCCCCTTCCGTGGCCGCCCGCCCGGCGCTGCCCAGGAAGGTCCAGGCGGTGGCGTAGACCGCTAGGGAGAGGGCGTAGATCCAGGGGCTTTGCGTGAAGCTCGGGCGGCTTTCCCCCCACAGGGCCACCAGGAAGAGGAGGCCCAGGTAGAGGAGAAGGCCGAGGAGAAGCACCCCAGGGCTCATGGCCGGCGGAAGAGGAGAAAGGCCAAGAGGACCACCAAGGCCCAGGCCCCAAAGAGGTAGAGGTAAAGGGGGGGAAGCCCCCAAGGCCCCTCCACCCCCCGGAAGAGGAGGCTTAGGGGCAGGGTGAAGAGGAAGAGGGCCAGGAGGAAGAGGGCGAAGGCTTTCTCCTTCATCGCAGGTTGAAGCGGCTTGCCGTGCTCTCCTGCACCTCCTGGATGGCCCTAAACCCCTCCAGGGCCCGCCGCCTTTCCCCGGGGGAGAGGGCCGCCCAGAGCACCTTGTTGCCGATCTCCTTCCCCTCGCGGAAGGCCTGGAGCTGGTGGGCCAGGCGCAGGCCGAAGAAGAAGCGGAAGGCCTCCTCCAGCCTTTCCGCCCCTTCCCGGCTTAGCGTCCCCCCTTCCGCCGCCGCCCTAAGCCGCTCCACCGTGCCCTTGGCGGCGCTTCCCGCCAGGAGGGCGTAAAGCCTTGCCAGGGCCACGATGGGGGCGAGGGCCGAGCGCTTGAGGTCCACGAAGCCCTCCTCCGTGCGCACCCGGCCCAGGAAGCCCAAAGGAGGGTGGAACGCCAGGCTGGCCCGGGCCAGGTGGTAGAGGAAAACCCCCCGCTTGGCCCCTTCCAAGACGGCCTCTTCCAAGGGCTTTAGGGAAAGCTCCCCGGCGGCGCCCCGGAAGTCAAAGAAGATCTGGGACTCCAGGAGGGCCTGGGGTTCGGGCGTTTCCATGAAGCGGCGGAAGGTGGCGATCCATTCCGTGAGGGGCATGCGCCAGCGGGTGGCCATGTACCCCCCCTTGCACTCGGGGATCCCCGCCTCCAAAAGCCCCCCCACCACCCGCTCCGCCAGGGCCTGGAAGTAGGCCTCGTACCCCCCTTCCCCCAGGACCAGGGCGTTGTCCTGGTCGGTGAGGAGGGCCTGCTCCCGGCGGCCTTCCGAGCCGAAGACCATGAAGCTATAGGGGGTGGGGGGTGGCCCTAAGGCGGCTTCCCCCTCCTTCACCAGGCGGCGGATCAGGGCGTCGTTCAGGGAGGCCACCACCCGGCCGATCTCCAGGGCCTCGAGGCCCTTCTGGAAAAGCCCCTCCACCAGGTGGGCCACCTCGGCGCTGTAGCGGGTGAGCTCCAGGCGCTCAATCCGCCGCAGGAGGAGAAGGGGGCTTTGCGCCTGGTGCAGGAGGAGGTCGGTGTGGGTCAAAAGGCCCACGATCCTCGTCCCTTCCGTGAGGGGCAGGTGGTGGATGCCCCGCTCCACCATGGCCGCCACCGCCTCGTAGAGGGGGGTGTCCGCGGGCAGGGCGAAGAGGGGGGCGGTCATCACCGCCGCCACCGGAGTAGAGGGGGGAAGGCCCTCCGCCAAGACCCGGTTCCTCAGGTCCCGGTCGGTGAGGATGCCGGGGGGGTCGGAGGCCACCAGGAGGCTGCTGATGCCCTCTTCCCGCATCCTCCTTGCCGCCTCCTGCACCGGGGCTTCCGGGACGATGAAGACCGGTGCCCGCCGCACGAGCCGCCCCACGGGAGCAAAGAGGGAGAGGTCGGGCAAGGCCCTAAGCCGCACCCGCTCCGCCAAGCCCTGCCCGAAGAAGCGGGCGGCCTCGGGGTGGGCGAGGAGCCGGCGAAAAGCGGCTTCGGGAAAACGCAGGAGGCGCACCGGGGTCTTGGCCACCACGCTAAACGCCGGGGGCTCCCCGGTAAGGAGGGAAGGGAATCCGAAAAACTCCCCTGCGCCCAACACCCCCACCTCCCTTTCCCCGTCCAGGAGGGCCACCTCCCCCTCCAGCACCAGGTAGAGCGCCTGGACAGGTACTCCTCCTTGCTCCAGGAAACAGGTTCCGGGAGGGTGGGCCTCCTCTACCCCTTGGGCTAGGAAAGCCTCTTGTACGGGTTTGGGCAGGGCCTGTAACGGGGGTATCGTCCTCGGACGCATAAAACAAAGGCCTATGGCCAGCCTGGCTTCAACCTCCTCCAGGACCCCAAGGGGTCCTGGAGGAGACTTGAGCCAGCTTTGGGTGCCGGAGCTAAGGCGGGATACCTAGTCCCCTCCCAGGTGCACCCGACGCTCAACCTCCCGGTAGCGTTCCTCCGCCTCCTTTTCTTGGGACAGAAGGGAAAAGAGGTAGCCGGCCAAGAACCCTAGCGGGATGGAAACAATACCTGGGTTTTTGAGGGGAAAAATGGGGCTTGCATGCTTAAGGATGTCCACCTGCACCGTGGGGGAGAGGTAGATGAGGATGACCGCGGAGAGAGTGCCGACTAGGATGGCGCCAACTGCTCCGGCGGTTGTGAATTTGCGCCAAAAAACCGAGTAGACGATGGCGGGAAGGTTTCCACTGGCAGCGATGGCGAAGGCTAGCCCCACCGTGAAGGCCACGTTTTGCCCCTTGAAGGCGATGCCCAGGAGGATGGCCACGATGCCCAAGAGCAAGGTGGCGATCCGAGCGACCGCCAGCTGTTCCTTTTCGGGGGCCTTTCCTTGCCGGACCACATTCACCCAAAGGTCGTGGGAAAGGGCGGCGGCTCCAGACAGGGTAAGGCCTGCCACCACCGCTAGAATGGTGGCGAAGGCCACGGCGCTGATGAACCCTAAAAAGGCTGTCCCCCCGAGCGCCTCGGCGAGCAGGGGTGCCGCCATGTTGCCCCCCTTGTCGATGGCCCGGATGGGGTCTCGGCCCACCAGGGTCATGGCGCCGAACCCCAAGACGAAGGTGAGAAGGTAGAAGAAGCCGATGAAAAGGGTAGCCCAGCTCACGGACGTTCTGGCGGCCCTGGCGTCGGGAACCGTGTAAAACCGCATGAGGATATGGGGTAGGCCTGCGGTGCCCAGCATTAGGGCCAAGCCCAGGGAAAGGGTGTCTATGGGGTTGGCAACGAGCCCTCCAGGAGCCAAGACTTGTTCCCCGTACTTAGCGGCCGCATCTTGGAACAACGAAAGAGGGTTCAGGCCATAGCGGACCAGCACCAGGAGGGCAAGGAGGAAGGCCCCGCTTAAGAGGAGTACGGCCTTGACGATCTGAACCCAGGTGGTGGCCACCATGCCTCCGAAGAGAACATAGGCCAGCATCACCACCCCTACGAGCACCACCGCCCACTCGTAGGATAGCCCGAAGAGGAGCTTGATCAGGTTTCCGGCCCCCACCATTTGGGCGATGAGGTAGAGGGTGACCACAACCAAGGTGCTCACCGCTGCGGCGCTGCGCACCGGAGCTTGCCGGAGGCGGTAGGCCACCACGTCGGCGAAGGTGTATTTGCCGAGGTTTCGCAGGGGCTCGGCCACGAGGAACATGACCACGGGCCAGCCCACGAGGAAGCCGATGGAGTAGAGGAGGCCGTCAAAGCCGGAAAGGGCTACGAGGCCGGCGATGCCGAGGAAGCTCGCCGCTGACATGTAGTCACCGGCCAGGGCGAGGCCGTTCTGAAAACCAGAGATAGACCTGCCGGCGGCATAGAACTCCTCTGTAGACCTCGTTCGCCGCGCGGCCCAGTAGGTGATGCCCAGAGTTAGTGCGATGAAGACGAAGAAGAAAAGGATTGCCGTGGGGTTGGGTTGTCCCAACGCGCTTCCGCTCATCCTCGCACCTCCTTCAGCTGGCGAATGGCCTCGTCGTAGTAACGGTTAGCCCACCGGACGTAAATCCAGTTGAGCACCCAGGCGGTCAGGATCACCAAGACGCCAAGGAAAATACCCCAGCTCAAGCCAGGTACGATTTGCGTGCCCATAGCCCCCTTTGCGTAAGCGACAAGGAGGAAAAACCCCAAATAGATGGCGAGCATGGCCCCTGTGAGGGTGAGGGCGATCCGCCATCTTGCCTGAACGAGCTGCTCCAACTGGTCTTTGGACATGGTTGACCTCCTCCCTTTCCTTCTCGGTACCCCAAGGGAAACCTGCTCCGCTGGGCAGGGCCTTTAAACTCCCTTGGGTTGGGGCCCAGTATGATTTCTCGGTGAGGAGCATGTCAAGAAAACCAGCTTTTTCGGTCATGCGCAAAAGGTGGGTTTTCTCCTTTACTTTCCGAGAAGAGGAAGGGCGTGATTTTCCACCCGGAGACCCTTTGCTTGGACCCGGTTTCGCCCTCACGGGTGTTGGGGTTACTCCTCGAGGGTGGAAAGGTCCCCAGGATCTTTCCCCAGCTCCCTTGCTTTCAGAAGCCGCCGCAGGATCTTGCCCGAGCGGGTCTTGGGAAGCTTCTCCAGGAATACCACCTCGCTGGGCGTGGCGATGGGGCCAAGCTCCCGGCGCACGTGCTGGATGATCCCTTCCTTGAGCGCCTCCGAGGGGCTCTGCCCCGAGCGCAGGACCACGAAGGCCTTGATGGCTTCCCCCTTCAGGGGGTCGGGCACCCCGATCACTGCCGCCTCCGCCACCGCCGGGTGGGAGACCAAGGCGCTTTCCACGTCCGCGGTGCCGATGCGGTGGCCGGCCACGTTGAGGACGTCATCCGCCCGGCCTAGGACGCTGAAGTAGCCTTCCTCGTCCTGGCTTGCCACGTCCCCGGCGGCGTAGACCCCCCCAGGAACCTCCCGCCAGTACTGGAGGTAGCGCTCGTGGTTGCCCCAGACGGTGCGCATCATGTGGGGGAAGGGCCGCTTGAGCACCAAAAGCCCCCCCTGCCCTGGGGGCACGGGCTTCCCCTCCTCGTCCACCACGGCGGCCTCCACCCCGGGCAGGGCCACCCCGGCAAAGCCCGGCTTGGCCGGGAGGGTGAGGGGGGTGCCCAGGGTGGGCCCCCCCAGCTCCGTCTGCCACCAGTTGTCCGCCACGAAGCCCCTTTTGCCCCCGTCCACCAGATGCGCATAGGCCCAGCGCAGGGCCTCCGGGTTTAGGGGCTCTCCCGCCACGGCCAGGAGGCGCAAGGAGGAGAGGTCGTACCGCTTGGGCCACTCGGGGCCGTACTTCATGAAAAGCCGCACCGCCGTGGGGGCGGTGAACATCACGTTCACCCGGTACCGCTCCACCACCTGCCAGAAGGCCCCGGGGTCGGGGTAGTCGGGGGCCCCTTCCCGGAGCACGGAGGTGACGCCCTCCAAGAGAGGGGCGTAGACGATGTAGGAGTGGCCCACGATCCAGCCGATGTCGCTGGTGGCCCAGAAGACGTCCTCGTCCTTCACGTCAAAGAAGGTGCGCAGGTGGTAGGTGGTGCCCACCATGTAGCCCCCGTGGACGTGGACCACCCCCTTGGGCTTGCCCGTGGAGCCCGAGGTGTAGAGGATGAAGAGGGGGTGTTCCGCCTCCACCATCTCCGCCCGGGCCTCCGGGGGGGTGTTCCAAAGGAGTTCCTGGAAGTCATGGTGGCCTTCGGGAAGCTCCGCCCGGTAGGCCCTCTGGAACCAGATGACCTTTAGGGGGAGGTCCCGGATGGCCTCCTCCACGATGGAGCGGAGGTCCACCCCCTTCCCCCTGCGGTAGCTCACGTCCCCGGCGATGAGGAGCTTGGCCCCTGCATCCAGGATGCGCTCCCTCAGCGCCGCCACCCCAAGCCCGGCGTAGACCACGCTGTGGATGGCCCCCAGGTAGGCGGTGGCCAGCATGGCCATCACGCCTTCCAGGGTGAGGGGCATGTAGATCACCACCCGGTCCCCCTTGCCCACCCCAAGCCGCTTAAGGGCGGTGGCCAGGCGGCGCACCCGGTCCAAAAGCTCCCCATAGGTGAGCTTTTGCTCCTGCCCGTCCTCGCTTAGGTAGAGGAGGGCCACCTTGTTCCGAAGGCCCCGCTCCACGTTGCGCTCCAGGGCGTTGTAAACGGCGTTGGTGGTGCCTTCCAGGAACCAGCGGTGCTCGGGAAGGTCCCACTCCAGGACTTTCTGGAAGGGCGTTTCCCAGTAGAACCGCTTGGCCCACTCCCCCCAGAAGCCCTCGGGGTCCTCGAGGCTCCGCCGGTACTCCGCGGCGAAGCCCTTGAGGTTTGCCGCCCGGCGCAAGGCTTCAGGGGCCCAAAGCCGCTCTTCCGCTTTAAGAAGCTTTTCCACCGCCATCGCTTTCCTCCAGTCCCGAGGTGTCCCCCGGGTCTAAGCCCAAGAGTTCCGCCTTAAGAAGCCGCCGCAGGATCTTGCCGCTCCGGGTGCGGGGCAGGCTTTCCGCAAAAAGGACCCGGGGCGGGGTCACCGGGCCCAGGTGGCGCAGGAGGTGGGCCTTGAGCTTTTCCGCCAGGAGGGGCTTGAGCTCCTCGGGGACCGCCTGCTTGGGCACCACGAAGACCACGATCTCCTCCCCCTCTTCCCCCGGCACCCCCACCGCCGCCGCCTCCGCCACCTGGGGGTGGGTGAGGGCGGCGGCCTCCACCTCGGCGGTGCCGAGCCTGGCCTCCCCCACCTTGATCACCTCCTCCGAGCGGCCCAGGATGCGGAAATACCCCTCCTCGTCCATCACCGCCAGGTCCCCGGTCCAGTAGAGCCCGCCCCGCCACGGGTTTTCCCCCCCCAGGAGGTCCACCATGTGGGCGGGGCCCGCCCGGAGGAGGACCAGGTGCCCCTTGGCCCCCGGGGGGAGGACCTGGCCTCCCTCATCCACCACCCGGGCCTCCACCCCGGGGAGGGGCACCCCCACGTAGCCGGGCTTGGCGGGGAGGGCGAGGGGGGTGGCGAGGGCCGGGGCCCCGAGCTCCGTCTGCCACCAGTTGTCCAGGGGCCAGGCCAGGTTTTCCCGGGTCCAGCGCCACACCTCCGGGGCCAAGGCCTCCCCCACGCTCCCCACCAGCCGTAGGCCCGTGGGCCTTGCCTCCCCGTGGCGCCTGAGGGTGCGGAGGAGGGTGGGGGAGGTGAGGAGGACATCCACCCCGAGCCGGGCCAGGCGCTCGTAGAAGGCGGCGGGGCTTGGGTGGTCGGGGCGGTCCTCCACCAGGAGGCTGGTGCCCCCCAGGAAAAGGGGGGCGTAGAGGCCGAAGGAGTGGCCCACCACCCAGAAGAGGTCGGCGGTGGTGTGGAAGACCTCCCCCGGCTTTAGGTCAAAGAGGTAGCGGAGGGCCCAGGCCACCCCCACCATGTACCCCCCGTGGCCGTGGACCACGCCCTTGGGCCTCCCCGTGGACCCGGAGGTGTGGAGGAGGAACAAGGGGTGGTGGGCGGGCACGGGCACAGGGTCCACCGGCCTCCCTTCGGAGGCCCTTTCCAGGAACTCCGTGGTTCCCCGCACGTGCCAGAGCACGGGGAGGTCCAGCCCCGCTACCGCCGCCTCCACCACGGGGCGCAAGGGGATGAGCTGCCCCCTGCGGTAGTAGCCGTCGGCGGCGACGAGGAGGCGGGCCTCGCTTTGAAGGAGCCTTTCCCTCAGCGCCTCAGGCCCAAGGCCCACGGGTAGGGTTACGTGCACCGCGCCTATGCGGGCCAGGGCCAAGAGGGTTAGGGTGGCCTCGGCTCCCGTGGGCGTATAGAGGGCCACCCGGTCCCCAGGCCGCACGCCCAGGCCCCAAAGGAGGCCCGCCAGGCGGGCGGAAAGCTCCTTGAGCTCCCGGTAGGTCCACTTTTCCAGGCGCCCTTCCCCGTCCAGGGTGAGGAGGGCCACTTGTTGGGCCTTTTCCGGGAGGTGGCGGTCCAAGGCGTTGAGGGCGGCGTTGGTGAGCCCCCCTTGGAACCAGCGGCGGCTCTCGGGGTCGTAGGCCTTTTCCCAAGGCCTTTCCCAGAAGAACTCCCGGGCGAAGGCGCCAAAGAAGGCTTCGGGGTCCTCGAGGGCTTCTCGGTAGGCGGCGGCGAGGTCCTGTAGGTTGGCCTTCTCCTTCAACTCGTCGGGAGGCTCCATCACCTCCACCCGGAAGCCCGCCTCCAGGGGCGGGGCCAGGCTTGGGGGCTCGGGGGGCTTGAGGTAGGGGGAGACCTGGGCCACCTCGGAAAGGGCCCGGGCCAGGCGGCTAAAGGCGAAGGGGAAACGCCGAGCCGGCACCACCACGCCCAAGGCGCCAAGAAGCTCCCCCCCCGGGCCGAAAAGGGGAGCGGCCAGGGCGGAAAGCCCCAGGGCGTACTCCTCCATCTCCGCCGCCAGGCCCGACTCCCGCACCCGCTTGAGTTCCTCCTCGAGGGCCAAGGGGTCGGTGAGGGTGTAGGGGGTGCGGGGGCGCAAGGGGGGTAAGGGCAGGGCGCCAAAGGCCAGGAGCACCTTGCCCAAGGCCAGGGCATGGACCTCCTCGGGAAGGCTTTCCCCCAGGGGATGGGGTTGGCCCTGGCGCCCCCGGGTCTTTAGCCTCACCCCTTCGGGGGTGAGGAGGGCCAGGTAGCACCTTTCCCGCGTGCGCAGGTAAAGCTCCTCCAGGGCCTCTTCCAAGGGCGTGGTCTCCACCCGGAGGGGTTTGGCGCTTCCCAAGCGGTAGCCCTTTTCCCCTTTAACGGCGAAGCCTTCCTCCACCAGGCTGTTGAGGAGGGCGTAGGCGGTGGAGAGGCTTTTGCCCAGGAGGCGGGCCACCTCCTTCACCTCCACCCCCTCGGGGTGCTCCGCCAGATAGGCCAGGATGCGCAGGGCGGCCTGGACGGTGGAAAGGCTTCGCCTCTTGGCCATTTGCCTCCATCTTGCCCTTGGCAGGGCCCTCCCTGTCAAGAAAGGGGGCCTTTGGCAAATGGTGAAAAACCCCCTTTTTCTTGACCCCGCCCTCTCCGCCGCCTATCCTCTAAGGGCAAAGGAGGGGGTATGGACCGGATTGAAGGCGTGCTCAAGGAAGAGCGGGTGTTTTACCCAAGCGAGGCTTTCCGCCAGCAGGCCCACATCAAGAGCGAGGAGGAATACGCCCGGCTTTACGAGGAAAGCCTAAATGACCCGGAAGGCTTCTGGGGACGGGTGGCCTCGGAGCTTTCCTGGTTTGCGCCTTGGCAGAAGGTCCTGGAGGGAGACCTCCCCCACCCCAAGTGGTTCGTGGGGGGCAAGACCAACCTCTCCTACAACGCCCTGGACCGCCACGTGAGGACCTGGCGGAGGAACAAGGCGGCCATCATCTGGGAGGGGGAGCCTGGGGAGGAAAGGGTTCTCACCTACCACGACCTCTGGCGGGAGGTGCAGAAGTTCGCCAACGTCCTCAAAAAGCTTGGGGTGAAGAAGGGCGACCGGGTCACCATCTACCTCCCCATGATCCCCGAGGCGGCCATCGCCATGCTGGCCTGCACCCGGATTGGGGCGGTGCACTCCGTGGTCTTCGGGGGCTTTTCCTCCGGGGCCTTGGCCGACCGCATCAAGGACGCCGAGGCCAAGGTCCTCATCACCGCCGACGGCGGCTACCGCCGGGGGGGCATCGTCCCCTTGAAGCAAAACGCCGACGAGGCCCTGAAGGAAACCCCCAGCGTGGAGCACGTGGTGGTGGTGCGCCGCACCGGGGAGGAGGTGCCCTGGACCCCGGGCCGGGACCACTGGTGGCACGAGCTCATGGAGGCGGCCTCCGACCGCTCGGACCCCGAGCCCATGGAGGCGGAGGACCCCCTTTTCATCCTCTACACCTCGGGTTCCACCGGTAAGCCCAAGGGCGTCCTGCACACCACGGGCGGGTACATGACCTACGTCTACTACACCACCAAGCTGATCTTTGACCTCAAGGACGAGGACGTCTACTGGTGCACCGCCGACGTGGGCTGGATCACCGGCCACTCCTACGTGGTCTATGGGCCCCTCCTCAACGGGGCCACCACGGTGATGTACGAGGGGGCCCCCAACTGGCCGGAGCCCGACCGCTTCTGGCAAATCGTGGACAAGTACGGGGTCACCATCTTCTACACCGCCCCCACCGCCATCCGGGCCTTCATGAAGTGGGGGGAGGGGTGGCCCAACAAGCACCGGCTGGAGACCCTGAGGCTTCTCGGCACCGTGGGCGAGCCCATCAACCCTGAGGCTTGGCTTTGGTACTACCACGTGATTGGCAAGGGGCGGTGCCCCATCGTGGACACCTGGTGGCAGACGGAAACGGGGGGCATCATGATCACCACCCTGCCCGGGGCCCATCCCATGAAGCCGGGGCACGCCGGCAAGCCCTTCTTCGGGGTGAAGCCGGAGATCCTGGACAGCGAGCACAAGCCCGTGGAGAACCCGGACGAGGGCGGCCACCTCTGCATCACAAGGCCCTGGCCCAGCATGCTCCGCACCGTCTGGGGCGACCCGGAGCGGTTTATCCAGCAGTACTTCAGCCAGCACCCCGGGGTTTACTTCACCGGGGACGGGGCGCGGCGGGACAAGGACGGCTACTACCTGATCCAGGGCCGGGTGGACGACGTCTTGAACGTGGCGGGGCACCGCTTGGGCACCATGGAGATTGAGTCCGCCCTGGTTTCCCACCCGGCGGTGGCGGAGGCGGCGGTGGTGGGCCGCCCCGACCCCCTTAAGGGGGAGGCCATCGTGGCCTTCGTGACCTTGAAGGAGGGGCATGCGCCTTCCGACGCCCTACGGGAGGAGCTCAAGGCCCATGTGGCCAAGGTGATTGGCCCTATCGCCCGCCCCGACGAGGTGCGCTTCACCGACGCCTTGCCCAAGACCCGTTCCGGCAAGATCATGCGCCGCCTCCTGCGGCAGATCGCCGCCGGGGAGAAGGAGATTAAGGGGGATACCTCCACCCTCGAGGACCGCTCCGTGGTGGAGAGGCTGAAGGAAGGGGCCTAAGGCCCTGCGCCCTCGGCCCGGCGGGCTAGCCCGCCGGGCTTTTGTGCACGTGCACCACCTTCCACCCCTCGGGGAAGCGCACCGCCACGCGGCTTTCGTTCACCGCCTGGTGCCTTAGGCCCCCTTCCTCCTCGAGGGTGAGGAGGAGGGTATAGCTGAAGATGGCCACCTCCCCGTAGCGCTGGAGCCTTCTTTCCAAGAGGTCTATCCGGTAGGGCTTCCCCCGGGTGGCCCAGCGCTTCTCCACCATGAAGCGGTGGAAGTCCAGGCCGTCCAGGCGGTGGGGGGTGACGAACCACTCGTAGAGGGAAAGCTCGGGATGGGTGGTGGCGGCGTAGGTGGCGTAGTCCCCTTCGTAGATGCTCTTTAGGTGGTGCTCCAGGAAACCCCAAAGCTCGGCCTCGCCCTCCACGGCTCACCTCCCCGGCTGGTACTCCCCCCACTCCTCCCGGAGGACCCCGCAGACCTCCCCCAAGGTGGCCCGGCGGCGGAAGGCCTCGAGGACATAGGGGAAGAGGTTCTCCCCTCCCTTGGCCGCCCGGCGCAGGTTCTCCAGGCCGATACGGACGCTTTCCCCGTCCCGGTTTGCCCGGAAGGCGGCAAGCTCCCGCTTCCTCCTTTCGTGGAGCTCCGGGTCAATGCGCTGCACGGGCACGGGTTCGTTCAGGGGGCTGTTGGGGTCATGGAAGCGGTTCACCCCCACGATGATCCGCTTGCCCTCCTCCACCTCCTTCTGGAACTGCCAGGCGGACTCCTCTATGGCCCGCTGGAAGTAGCCCGCCTCCACCGCGGCCACGGCCCCGCCCAGGGCGTCTATCTCGGCGATGAGCCGTTCCGCCTCCTTTTCCAGGGTATCGGTAAGGTGCTCCACGTAGAAACTTCCCCCCAAGGGGTCAATGGCCTTGGTCACCCCGCTCTCGTAGGCCAGGATCTGCTGCGTGCGCAGGGCGAGGAGGGCACTTTTCTCCGTGGGGAGGCCCAAAGCCTCATCGTAGGCGTTGGTGTGGAGGCTTTGCGTGCCCCCAAGCACGGCGGCCAGGGCCTGGTAGGCGGTGCGCACCACGTTGTTCAAGGGCTCTTGGGCGGTGAGGGTGGAGCCTCCGGTCTGGGTGTGGAAGCGGAGCATCCAGCTTTTGGGGTCCTTGGCCCCGAACTCCTCCCGCATGATGCGGGCCCAAAGCCGCCTGGCGGCGCGGAACTTGGCCGCCTCTTCCAAGATGTCCCCGTGGGCGGCGAAGAAGAAGGAAAGCCTGGGGGCGAAGGCGTCCACGTCCAGGCCCCGCTCCATGGCCGCCCGCACGTAGGCCTTGCCGTCCGCCAAGGTGAAGGCGATCTCCTGGGCGGCGGTGGCCCCGGCCTCCCGGATGTGGTAGCCGGAGATGCTGATGGTGTTCCACTTGGGCACGTGCTGGGCGCAGAACTCAAAGATGTCCGTCACCAGGCGCATGGAAGGGCCTGGGGGGTAGATGTAGGTGCCCCGGGCGAAGTACTCCTTGAGGATATCGTTCTGCACCGTGCCCGAGACCTGGTCCCAGCTTACCCCCTGCTCCTCCGCCACCAGGAGGTAGAGGGCGAGGAGCATCATGGCGGGGGCGTTGATGGTCATGCTGGTGGAAACCCGGTCCAGGGGGATGCCCTCAAAGAGCTTGCGCATGTCCTCGAGGGTGGCGATGGACACCCCCACCCGCCCCACCTCCCCCACACTCATGGGGTGGTCGGGGTCTAGGCCGAGCTGCGTGGGCAGGTCAAAGGCCACGCTGAGGCCGGTCTGGCCCTGGGCGAGGAGGTATCGGTAGCGGGCGTTGGACTCCTCGGCGGTGGAGAAGCCGGCGTACTGGCGCATGGTCCAGAGCCGGTCCAGGTACATCCGCGGGTAGATGCCCCGGGTGAAGGGGTACTCCCCCGGGCGGCCGAGCCTTTCCCGGTACCCTTCGGGCAGGGACTCAAAGAGGCCTTCCATGCCCTAGTTTTACAAGAAGAGGCGGAGAAGGAGAAGGGCGAGGAAGAGGACCCCTAGGATAAGGAGCAAAGGGGGCAAGAGGAGGCTATAGGCGGCCAGCACCATGGCCAAAAAGTCCTTCCAGTCGGGCCGGGGATTTCCTTGCACGCCCTTAGCATACCCCTTTCTCCGCTTTACTTCCCCGCTACCTAGCTACATCCTCTTTTGATAGCATTAGCCCATGGCCCTATCCAAGAGCGCCCGGAAGGTGCTTAAGGTTCTGGCCCGCCGGGGGGCCCCCGAGGTCCTCTTCGCCCTAAGCCGGGGGGCCTCCCGCTTCTCCGACCTGGAAAGCCTCCTGGTCCTATCCCCGAGAACCCTGGCGGAGAGGCTTCGGGAGTTCCACCTGTTGGGCTTCGTGGAGCGGCGCGCCTACCCTGAGGTGCCGCCTCGGGTAGAATACATCCTGACCCCGCGGGGCAAGCGGGTTTTGGATTTCCTGCGCGGATTGGAGGAGGTATTGGAGCCCAAGGAGGAGGTACGGTGAAAGCCAGAGCCATCGTGGTGACATCGGGCAAGGGCGGGGTGGGGAAGACCACCACCACCGCCAACCTGGGGGCGGCCTTGGCCAAGCTGGGGGAGAAGGTGGCGGTGGTGGACGTGGACGTGGGCCTCCGCAACCTGGATGTGGTCATGGGCCTCGAGGGCCGGGTGGTCTTTGACCTCATTGACGTCCTGGAGGGGCGGGCCAAACCCCGGCAGGCCCTCATCCGGGACAAGCGGGTGGAAAACCTCTACCTCCTCCCCGCCTCCCAGACCAAGGACAAGGAGGCTTTGGACCCCGCCAAGTTCAGGGAACTTATCCAGCTCCTCCTTAACGAAGAGGGGTTTGACCGGGTGCTCATAGACTCCCCCGCCGGCATAGAGAAGGGCTTCCAGACCGCCGCCACCCCGGCGGAAGGGGCCTTGGTGGTGGTGAACCCCGAGGTGAGTAGCGTGCGGGACGCCGACCGCATCATCGGCCTCTTGGAGGCCCGGGAGATCCGGGAAAACTACCTCATCGTGAACCGCCTCCGGCCCAAGATGGTGAGCCGGGGGGATATGCTTTCCGTGGAGGACGTGGTGGAGATCCTGGGCCTAAAGCCCATCGGCATCATCCCCGAGGACGAACAGGTCATCGTTTCCACCAACCAGGGGGAGCCCTTGGTCCTCAAAGGGACGAGCCCCGCCGCCCAGGCCTTCTTGGACACCGCCCGGCGGATGCGGGGGGAGGAGGTGCCCTTCCGCCACCTGGACGAGGTCCAGGGGTTCTTGGGCGTCTTGCGCAGGCTCTTTGGGGGTCGGTGATGTGGTGGCGTAAAAGGAGCAAGGAAAAGGCCAAGGAAAGGCTTAAGCTGGTCCTGGCCTACGACCGGGCGAAGCTTTCCCCCGGGCTTGTGGAAAGCCTAAAGAGGGACCTCTTGGAGGTGCTCCGCCGCTACTTCCCCGCCCAGGAGGAGGGGCTCCAGGTGGCCCTGGAGGAGCGGGGGGAGAAGATGGTCTTGGTGGCGGATATCCCCTTGCGCTGAGGTGGGCGTGGTCCTTAAGCGGCCAAACCTCTTGGCGTACGATTGGGGGCTCATCGTTTTGGCCCTGACCTTGGCCGTCCTCGGGGTCTTTAACCTTAGAAGCGCCACCCCTGACCCTGGCCTTGTCTCCCGGCAGGTCTTGGCCCTTTTTCTGGGTCTCGGGCTTGCGGTGGGGGTCCAGTTCCTCACCCGTCGGCTCCTCTTCGCCTCGGCCTATCCCCTTTACGCCCTTTCCTTGGCCCTTTTGGTGGCGGTCTTGGCCTTTGGCCGGGAGATTAACGGCGCCAAGGCGTGGTTTGTCCTAGGGCCCTTGCAGTTCCAGCCCCTGGAGCTCGCCAAGGTGGGCCTCGTCCTGGCCCTGGCCCGCCTCCTTGCGGAAAGGCCCGTCCGCCGCTTCTCGGACTACATCTTGCCTGCCCTCCTCACGGCCCCGGTGGCGGGGCTTCTCCTCCTCCAGCCCGATCTTGGGGGCACCTTGGTCGTCCTTTTTGGGGCCTTTACCGTGCTCTTCGTGCGGGGTCTACCCTGGAGGCATCTTCTCTTCGGGGCCTTGGCCCTTATCCTCCTCGTGCCCACCGTGGTCTGGCCCAACCTCAAGCCCTACCAACGGGAGCGGGTCCTCATCGTCCTAGACCCCTACCGCGACCCTCTGGGCCAGGGCTTCCAGGTAATCCAGTCCACCATCGCCATCGGTTCTGGGGGGTTTTTCGGCAAGGGGTATGGCCAGGGGACCCAGACCCAGCTGGGCTTCGTCCCCTTCCGCCACACGGACTTTGTCTTTGCCGTCTGGGCGGAGGAGTGGGGTTTTGTGGGGGTGGTGGCCCTCCTTGGGCTCTACGCCCTCCTCACCGTGCGCCTCTTTGGCCTCGCCCTGGAATGTGCCCGGATGGAGGATCGGCTCTTTATTGCCGGCATTGGAGGGATGCTGGGCTTCCAGGTGGTGGTGAACCTGGGCGTGGCCTTGGGGGTGATGCCCGTCACCGGCCTTACCCTGCCCCTTTTCTCCTACGGGGGCTCCAGCCTCATGGCCACCCTCTTCGCCTTGGGCCTGGTCCTCCTCGTGCACCGGGACCGGGCGGTGCCCTAGCCTGCTAAACTAGGCCCCGTGGCGGACGTACTGGTGCGCCTATCCGGGGTGCGCAAGGCCTTTGGCGGGGTGGTGGCCTTGGACGGGGTGGACCTGGAGGTGCGAAGGGGGGAGTTTTTCAGCCTCTTGGGACCCTCGGGGTGCGGGAAGACCACTCTTCTTAGAATTCTTGCCGGATTTGACACACCGGACGCGGGCCGGGTGGAGATCGCCGGAAAGGACATGGCGGGGGTTCCTCCCTATGCCCGGCCGGTGAACACCGTTTTCCAGAACTACGCCCTCTTCCCCCACATGACCGTGGAGGGGAACGTGGCCTTTGGCCTTAGGATGAAAGGCCTGCCCCAGGCCGAGGTACGGCGGAAGGTGGCCTGGGCCTTGGAGCTCGTGGACCTTGTGGGCTTGGAGAAGCGCTACCCGAGGGAGCTATCTGGGGGGCAGAAGCAACGGGTGGCCCTGGCCCGGGCTTTGGTCCTGGAGCCTTTGGTCCTCCTCCTGGACGAGCCCCTTTCCGCCCTGGATGCCCGGCTTCGCCAGGAGCTTCGGGTGGAGCTGATGCAACTCCAGAGGCGGCTTGGTACCACCTTCATCTTCGTCACCCACGACCAGGAAGAGGCCTTGGTCATGTCGGACCGCATCGCCGTGATGCGCTCCGGGCGCATCGTGCAAGAGGGGCTTCCCGACGAGGTGTACGAAAGGCCCAAAAACCGCTTCGTGGCGGAGTTTTTGGGGCGTTCCAACTTCCTCCCCGCAAGGCCGCACCCCCTGGGGGCCGAAACCCCTTTGGGGCCTTTGCGGCTAAAGGAGCCCTTGGCCCAAGCGGCCACCTTGGCCATCCGCCCGGAAAAGATCCGCCTGTACCCGGCGCAAAACGGGGTCCCCGCCCGGGAGAACCTGGTGCGGGCGGTGGTGGAGGAGATCGTCTACACGGGGGCGGAGAACCAGTACTACCTGAGGGCGGGGGAGGTGCGGCTTCTCGCCTACACCCTGAACCAGGACCTGCAGGAACCAGGGGCAGAGGAATTCGGCTATGGGGAGGAGGTCTACGCCTACCTCCCCCCAGGGAACCTGGTGGTGGTCCATGAATGAGGCGGCGACCCCCAGCCAGCGCCTTTTCCGGGTCCTGGTCACCGTAGGGCCGGGGGGGCTTTGGCTCGTCCTTTTCGTGCTCTTCCCCTCCCTTTTGGTCCTCCTCGCCTCCTTCCTCACCCGGGGGCCTTACGGGGAGCTGGGCCCGCCCCTTGGCCTGCACAACTACGCCCGGGCCTTGGAGCCCCTTTACCTGGAGGCCTTCCTCCAAAGCCTCTTGGTGGGTGTTTGGGCCACACTCCTTTCCGCCCTCTTGGGCTATCCCCTGGCCTTCTACATCGCCCGCCACCCGAAGCGGGACCTCCTCCTCTTTCTGCTCCTCCTGCCCTTCCTCACCAACTTCCTCATCCGGGTCTACGCTTGGCTCGTCTTGCTGCAACGGGAGGGCCTGGTGAACGCCTTTTTGGAGGCCTTTGGCCTTGGCCCCTTCGCCTTCTACCCCTCCTTTGGCGCCGTGCTTTGGGCCACGGTCTACACCTTCCTGCCCTTTTTTGTCCTGCCGGTCTACGCCAGCGTGGAAAGGCTGGACTGGCAGCTTCTGGAAGCGGCCTATGACCTAGGGGCGAGGCCCTTTAGGGCCTTTCTCCACGCCGTGCTTCCCCAGACCTACCCGGGGCTCTTTGCGGGAAGCGTCCTCGTTTTCATCCCCGCCATGGGCACCTTTGTGGTGGCGGACCTTTTGGGGGCTGGGCGGGTGGTGCTCATCGGCAACCTCATCCAGCAGCAGTTCGGCGTCACCCGGGACTGGGCCTTCGGGGCGGCGTTGAGCGTCTTCCTCATGGGCTTCGTCCTCCTAAGCCTTTACCTCTACGCCCGCATCCAGGGGGAAAGGGGGCTTGAGGAGCTGGTATGAGGCGGTTGCTTTCCCTCCACGCCCTTTTGGTCTACGCCTTCCTTTACCTTCCCCTTTTGGTCATCGTGGCCCTTTCCTTCAACGAGAGCCGCCGGGGGGTGCGCTTCACCGGCTTCACCCTGGACTGGTACCGGGCCCTTTTTCAGGACCCCAGGGTCTTGGAGTACTTTGGGAACACCCTGGTCGTGGCCCTGGTGTCCACTTTGGTCTCCACGGTCTTGGGCACCCTGCTCGCCTTGGGCATGGTGCGCTACCGCTTCCTTGGCAAGGAGCTTTTGCGCTATCTCCTCTACATTCCCGTGGTGGTGCCCGACGTGGTCATGGGGATCTCCCTCCTTCTCCTTTTCGCCTTCTCCCGGGAGCTTTTGGGTTTCCCGAGGCTTTCCCTCCTCACGGTGATCCTCGGGCACATCACCTTCCAGCTGGCCTTTGTGACCCTGGTGGTGCGCTCCCGGCTTCTCCTCCTGGACCCCGCCTTGGAGGAGGCGGCCCGGGACCTGGGGGCCAGGGGGTTCCAGACCTTCCTCCACGTGACCCTTCCCTTGGCCTGGCCGGGAGTGGCGGCGGGGGCCCTCCTGGCCCTCACCCTTTCCTTGGACGACTTTGTGGTCACCTTTTTCACCGCAGGCCCCGGGGCCACCACCCTGCCCCTTTACATCTACTCCAGCGTGAAGCTGGGCGTAAGCCCCAAGGTGCACGCCCTTTCCACCCTCATCGTGGGCCTTTCGGCGTTTTTTCTGGCGTTGGGGTATGCTCTTTCAAGGAGGCGGGTATGAGGCGAGGGGCGTTTCTCCTTTTGCTTGTGGTTTTGGTCCTCCTTGGGGTATTCCTCCTCCGGCCTAGGCCGGCCCAAGGGGCGGGTACCCTCTACTTCCTCAACTGGGCTGACTACATCCCCGAGGAGCTCGTCAGGAAGTTTGAGGCGGAAACGGGAGCCAAGGTGGTCCTGGACACCTTTGAGTCCCCCGAGGCCATGCTGGCCAAGCTGAAGGCGGGGGCGGACCAGGAGTTTTCCCTGGTGGTGGCCCCGGACTACTACGTGCTCCAGATGGCCCGGGAGGGGCTCATCGCCCCCCTGGACAAGGGGAGGCTCGCCAACCTAAAAAACCTGGACCCCTTCTTCCAAGATCCCCCCTATGACCCGGGTTTGCAGTACTCCGTGCCCTACTTGTGGGGCACCACGGGGATTGCCTACCGGGAGGACCTGGTCCAGGGCCCCGTGGACTCCTATGCGGTCCTCTTTGACCCTGCCCGCCAGGTGGGGCCCTTCCTCCTCCTGGACGAGATGCGGGAGACCATTGGGGCGGCCCTCAAGTACCTAGGTTACTCGGTGAACACCACGGACCCCGCTGCCTTGGAAAAGGCCAAGGAGCTCCTCCTTAGCGCCAAGGGGCGTTCCGTGGGGTTTGCGGGGGGGATAGAGGCCTTAAACCGCATCCTGGCGGGGGATGCGGCCCTTGCCCTCGCCTACTCGGGGGACGTGCTCCAGGCCCGGCAAGAGGACGAGCGCCTGCGCTACGCCATCCCCAAGGAAGGGGGTACCCTTTGGACGGACGCCATGGTGGTCCTGAAGCGGGGCCCGGCGCAGGAGCTGGCTTACCGCTTTATAGACTTCCTCTTGGAGCCGGAAAACGCCGCCGCCCTGGCGGAGTACACCCGCTATGCCACCCCCGTGGCCGCCGCCATCCCCCTTCTTCCCGAAGCGATGCGCCAAGACCCCGTGGTCTTCCCCCCGGAGGAGGTGCGGGCCAAGCTGGAATACCTGAAGGACCTGGGGCCGGACATCGCCCTCTTTGACCGGGTTTGGACCGAGGTAAAGGCCCGCTAAAGGCGCTAGGGCAGGGAATAGGGTAGGCTGGACCCATGAGGAAGCTTTGGGCCATTCTCCTCGTCTTGGGCCTGGCGTGGGGCCAAGGGGTAGAGGCCCTTTGGGCGAGGTCCTGCGCCCAGTGCCACGGGGAGAAGGGCCAAGGGGTGCGTCCCTACCCCTCGCTTCAGGGGGCATTGCCCCTCTTCGCTACCCCGGAGGGGCGGCGTTACCTGATCCTGGTGGTCCTCTACGGCAAGAAGGGCGAGGCTGGCCTGATGCCGGGCTTTTCCCAACTTAAGGACGAGGAGCTCGCCGCCCTTCTGAACCACCTCCGCGCCCTCCTTGGGGCCAAGGGCGAACCCTTCACCCCGGAAGAGATCCGCCGGGGGCGAGGCCTAAACCTCACCCCCGACCAGGTGAAGCGCCCTTAGAGGGGTTCTTCCAGGACGGCGCCCTCGTCCGCCTGGCGCACGAGGGCGGCGTAGCGGGCGAAAAGCCCCCGGGTGAAGGCGGGGGGGCGGGGTTGCCACCTCGCCTTGCGCCGGGCGAGTTCCTCTTCGGAAAGGAGGACCTCGAGGCGGCGGTTCTCCACGTCAATCCGGATGGTGTCCCCCTCTTCCAGGAGGGCGATGGGGCCCCCCACGAAGGCCTCGGGGGCGATGTGGCCGATCATGAGGCCCCGGGTGCCCCCAGAGAAGCGGCCGTCGGTGAGGAGGGCCACCTCGGGACCAAGGCCCTCCCCCACGAGGGCGCTCGTCACCGAGAGCATCTCCGGCATGCCGGGAGCCCCCTTAGGCCCCACGTAGCGGATGACCACCACGTCCCCGGGGCGGATCTCCCCGTTTAGGACCCTTTCCATGGCGGCTTCCTCCGAGTCAAAGACCCGGGCCGGGCCTTGGAAGAAGGTGCGCTCCGTGCCGGCAAGCTTTAGGACGGCCCCTTGGGGGGCAAGGTTGCCCCTGAGGACCACCAGGCCCCCGTGGGGCTTGAGGGCCTTTGCCACGGGGAAGACCACCCGTTGCCCTTCCTGCTCCCGAAAGGCCCTTTCCACCTCCTCCGCCAGGGTTCTCCCCGTGAGGGTTTTCTCGTCCCCAAAGAGGAGGCCCGCTTCCAAAAGCCGCCGGAAGACGAGGGCCGTCCCCCCCGCCTCAAAGAGCTCCCAGGCGGTGTAGGTACCCCAGGGCCTCAGGTCGGCGATGACCGGGGTCTTGCGGGAAACTTGGTCAAAGTCGTCCAGGGTAAGCTCCACCCCCGCTTCCCTGGCCAGGGCCAGGAGGTGGAGCACGGCGTTGGTGCTCCCCCCCGTGGCGGCCACGGTGGCGATGGCGTTGAGGAAGCTCCTCCGGGTGAGGAAGTCCTTGGGCTTCCAGTCCTTAGCGATGGCCTCGGCGAGGATTTTCCCTGCCTCCCGGGTGGCCCGGGGTTTGTCCGGGTGGACGGCGGGGATGGCGTTGTAGCCGAGGGGGGAGAGGCCTAGGGCCTCGAGGGCCATGGCCATGGTGTTGGCGGTGTACTGGCCGCCGCAGGCCCCGGGGCCCGGGATGGCCCGCTTCTCTATCTCCAAAAGCTCCTCGTCGGCGATTTTGCCCGCCGCCCGCTGGCCCACTGCCTCAAAGACCTCCACGATGGTGAGCTTCCTGCCCTGCCACTCCCCGGGGGCGATGGTGCCCCCGTAGAGGACCATGCCGGGGACGCCGCTTCGGATGACCCCCATGGCCCCCCCGGGGATGGTCTTGTCGCAGGCGGAGAGGGCCACCATGCCATCGTAAAGGTAGCCTTGGGCTATGAGCTCCACGCTGTCGGCGATGACCTCGCGGCTCACGAGGCTTGCCCGCATCCCCGGGGTGCCCATGCTGATGCCGTCGGAGATGGCGGGGGCCCCGAACTCAAAGGGCACGAGGCCCGCTTCCCTGAGGCCCGCCTTGAGGTCCAAAGCGAGGGTCCGCAGGTGGAAGTTGCAGGGCATCCCGTCGGTGAAGGTGTTCACCACCCCCACGAAGGGCCTTTGGAAGTCCTCGTCCCCTACCCCCACCGCCCGGAGCATGCTCCGGGCGGGGGCCTGCTGCAGTCCTTTCTTGATGCGGTCCGATCTCATGCGTCCCTCCAACTGGCGGTCTTGCCGTGGTACTGCCTGGCCTTGGGAAGGAGGCGCACCAGGGCCTTGGCCGCCTCCTCCGGCGTGAGGAGTAAGCCCTCCTCCTTGTAGCCCCTAAAGACCCGTTGGAGCACAGAAGCGGCGCTCCCTTGGGCCTCCCGGGCCTGGCGTTGCATCTCCGTCTCCACCACCCCGGGCCGGTAGACGAAGCAGGCGATTTCGGGCACCTCTGCGGCCAGCTGCCGCGCCAGGTGCTCCTCCGCCGCCTTGGCCACGGCGTAGGCGCCGATGCCGGGGAGGTTCGTTTCCGCCGCCCCCGAGCCCACGTACACCGCAAGCCCCTCGCCCCGCCTCCGCAGGAGGGGGTAGGCGAAGCGGGCGAGCTGGTAGCCGGCGAGGAGGTTGGCCTCGAGGACCTCCATGAAAAGCGGCTCCGCTATCTCGTAGAGCAGGGGCCCCGGGTGCAGGACCCCGGCGTTGTGGATGTAACCGAAGAAGTTGCCAAGGCTTTCCGCCTTCCCCACCAGGGACTCGGCCACCTCGGCCTTGCCGGCGCTCCCCGCCACGTAAAGGGCCCTACCCCCTAGGGCAGCCACCTCCTCCGCCACCGCCTTTAAGGGGCCTTCCGAGCGGGCGTTCAGGACCAGGTCGTAGCCCGCCTTGGCGAGCTCCAGGGCGAGGGCTTTGCCGATGCCCCGGCTCGCTCCGGTGAGGATTAGGGTCTTCTTCATAGGAGTTCCTCCATGGGGATTTCCACGCCGAGGAAGGCGGGCCGCAGGGTTTCCACCTCCCCGTAGGGGGCCCCTTGGCCCTCCAGGTCCACCCCCCAGACCTCGGGCACGCCCCCTTGGGCGTAGGGGAGTTTGGTGGAGAGGTCGTGGCGTAGCGGAGTGTCGGCCACTTCCCCCACCCGGAGGGCGTCCTTAAGCAGGGCCTTCCCTTCCAAGACCAAGGGGGCCAAGCGGCCTGTTAGCCTGCGGACGATGGCGTGCCTAGGACCGACAGGGTTCATCTCCACCAAGCCCCCTTCCACTTCTTCCAGTACCTTCTGGCACCGGTAGGCCCCGCCTTGGGGCTCGCTGAAGCGGTGGTGGCGCATTGCCCTCATTGTAGGCGGCGGAGCACCGCTTCCGTGAAGGCCTGGGTCCCGGCGGTGCCGCCCAGGTCGGGGGGAGGGGTTTCCACCAGGGCCTGGGCCACGGCGTTTTCCACCATGCGGGCGAGCTCCACCTGGCCGAAGGCGTGCTCCAGCATCATGGCGGCGGAGAGGATGGCGGCGGTGGGGTTGGCGATGCCCTTGCCGGCGATGTCCGGGGCGGAGCCGTGCACGGGTTCAAAGACGGGCACCCCCCTGCCCAGGGAAGCGGAGGGGAGGAGGCCCAAGGAGCCGGGGAGGACGGAGGCCAGGTCGGAGAGGATGTCCCCGAAGATGTTCCCCGTGACCACCACGTCAAAGCGGGCGGGGCTTCGCACCAGGTGCATGGCCATGGCGTCCACATACTGGTGCTCCAAGGCCACCTCGGGGTAGCCTTGGTGGACCTCCTCCACGGTCTTGCGCCAGAACTCCCCCACCTCGAGGACGTTGGCCTTATCCACGCTGGTGACGTGTTTTCGCCGCTTCCTGGCCGCCTCAAAGGCCACCCTCGCCACCCGCTCCACCTCGGGCCTGCTGTAGCGCTCCGTGTTCCAGGCCTCCGCCTCGGACATGCCCCGGGGCTCCCCGAAGTAAATTCCCCCGGTGAGCTCCCGGACGATGAGGACATCCACCCCCCGGGCGATTTCCTCCTTGAGGGGGGAGAGGCGCTCAAGCCCCGGGAAGACCTTGGCGGGGCGGAGGTTGGCGAAGAGGTCCTGGCTTTTCCTGAGGGCCAAAAGCCCGGTCTCTGGGCGGATTTTGCGGGGGAGGTTGTCCCACTTGGGTCCGCCCACGCTCCCCAAAAGCACCGCCTCGGCCCCCTCCACCCCCCGCCGGGTTACCTCGGGGAAGGGCTCCCCATACTGGTCAATGGCGGCTCCGCCAAAGGGGAAAACCTCGTAGGTGAGGCCTAGGCCGTGGGCCCGGTCCAGGGTTTGGAGGACTTTCAGGGCGGCCTCGGTCACCTCGGGGCCGATGCCATCCCCGGGGAGGACCGCCACCCTCATTCCGCCCTCCTCGGGTAGGGGAGCTTGCGGTCAAAGGCGTCCAGAAGCTCCCCGGCCTCCAAGAGCTCCCCGATGGGGTCCCAAAGCCCCTGGACGAGGGCCTCCCGGGCCTCTTCCCGAAGGAAGAGGGGGGCCACCTTGTCCCCGAAGCGCACCTCCTTTTGCACCAGGTCAATCGTAACCTCCACCCCGGGGTTTGCCTCCACCATCTGGAAGAGGAGGGCCAGGTCCTCGGGGGCCAAGGCGACGCAGGGCAGGCCGATGGCCGTGGCGTTGCCGAAGAAGATCTCGGCGAAGCTCTCCCCGATGATGGCCTTAAACCCCGCCCGCTTGATGGCCTGGGGGGCGTGCTCCCGGCTACTCCCGGAGCCGAAGCCTGACTCCACCAAGAGGATGCTGGCCCCTTGGTAGCGGGGGTCGTTCAGGGGGTGGGGTTTGGGGTTGCCCTGCTCGTCAAAGCGCTCGTCGTAGAAGAGGTACTGGCCTAGGCCCTCAAAGGTGAGGGCCTTCATGAAGCGGGCCGGGATGATCCGGTCCGTGTCTATGTCCTCGCCCCTTAGGGGCACCGCCTTTCCCCGGATGACCGTGAACTTCTCCAACATCTTCCACCTCCTTAGCGGGCGCCCACCACGCCGAAGACCTCCCGGGCATCGGCGATCTCCCCGGCCACCGCCGCCGCCGCCACCATCAGGGGGCTCATGAGCACGGTGCGCCCCTTGGGGCTTCCCATGCGCCCCTTGTAGTTGCGGTTGGAGCTGGAGGCGGCGAGTTCATCCCCCTCGAGGCGGTCCGGGTTCATGGCCAGGCACATGGAGCAGCCCGGGTTGCGCCACTCAAACCCCGCCTCGCGGAAGACCTCGGCGATCCCCTCCTCCTCGGCCCGCCTCGCCACCCACTCCGAGCCCGGCACCACCAGAGCCCGCACCCCCTTCTTGACCTTGTGCCCCTTGAGGTAGCGGGCCACTTCCCGGAGGTCGGAGAGCCTGGCGTTGGTGCAGCTTCCGATGAAGGCCACCTGGATGGGCACCCCCTTGATGGGCTGCCCTGGCCTAAGGCCCATGTAGGCCAGGGCCTCCTCGGCCACGGGCCTCTCCTCCTCGGGAAGCTCCTCCAGGAAGGGGATGCGGCCGTCAATGGGGATGGCCTGGCCGGGGTTGATGCCCCAGGTCACCGTGGGGGCGATCTCCTCGGCGCGGAAGGTGACCACGTCGTCGTAAGGGGCGTCGGGGTCGGAGCGGAAGGAAAGCCACCGCCGCTTGGCCTCCTCCCACTCGGCGCCCTTGGGGGCGTAGGGGCGGCCCTCGAGGTAGCGGAAGGTGGTCTCGTCGGGGTTCACGTAGCCGATGCGGGCCCCGCCCTCAATGGACATGTTGCAAAGGGTCATGCGGCTTTCCATGTCCATGGCCTCCACCGTGCTCCCCCCGTACTCGTAGGCGTAGCCCAAGCCTCCCTTTACCCCCAGGTGGCGGATGATGTGGAGGATCACGTCCTTGGCGTAAACCCCAGGGGCGAGCTTCCCTTCCACGTTGATCCGGCGCACCTTGAGCTTCTGGGCGGCGATGGTTTGGGTGGCGAGGACGTCCCGCACCTGGCTCGTGCCGATGCCGAAGGCCACGGCCCCGAAGGCCCCGTGGGTGGAAGTGTGGGAGTCCCCGCAGGCGATGGTCATGCCGGGCTGGGTGAGGCCGAGCTGGGGACCGATCACGTGGACGATGCCCTGGTTGCCGCTTCCCAGGTCAAAGAAGGTGATGCCATGCTCCCTGGTGTTCTGCCTCAGGGCGTCCAGCATGCTCTGAGCCAAGGGGTCTTGGAAGGGCTCGGTGCGGTCGTGGGTGGGGACGATGTGGTCCACGGTGGCGAAGGTGCGGTGGGGGTAGCGTACCTTAAGGCCCAGGTCCCTGAGCATGCCGAAGGCCTGGGGGCTTGTCACCTCGTGGAGGAGGTGCAGGTCTATGAAAAGCTGGCTTTGCCCGTTCCTCAGCTTTCGCACCTCGTGGGCTTCCCAAACCTTCTCGTAAAGCGTCTTCCCCATGCTCTCCCTCCCTATGCGAAAATCCCCCGGGGTTTGGGCCCGGGGGAAAGCGGAAAGGCCTCCCTAGACCGGGCCCGCCCGGCCTAGGTCTAGCAGGATGCCCCGCCGCATTGCCCTATAGCCTAAGGCCTCCTTGCGCCCGGGTCAAGCTTGACGGGGGAGCCAGGCCCCCCTAGAATGAGCTTTGCGTCTGCCGGGGTGGCGGAATTGGTAGACGCGCATGATTCAGGGTCATGTGCCCGCAAGGGCGTGCGGGTTCAAGTCCCGCCCCCGGCACCAAAAGGCCCCCGCAAGGGGGCCATCGCCTTTTGCTACACTTAGGCCATGCGACGGGTGCTCTCCGGCATCCAGCCCTCGGGGGAGATCCACATTGGGAACTACCTGGGGGCCATCAAGCAGTGGGTGGCCTTGGGGGAGAAGCTGGGCCAAGAGGCCTTTTTCTGCATCGTGGACTACCATGCCCTCACCAACCCCTTGGCCTACGACCCCTCAACCCTGGCCCGCCGCACCTTTGAGGCGGCCCTCGTCAACATCGCCGCCGGGCTCAAACCGGAAAAGGTCACCCTCTTCGTCCAGTCCCACGTGCCCGAGCACACGGAGCTCTCCTGGGTCTTCACCACCCTAACCCCCTTGGGGGACCTGACCCGCATGACCCAGTTCAAGGACAAGGCCAGCAAGCAGGAAACCATCTGGTCCGGCCTCCTCATGTACCCCGTTTTGCAGGCGGCGGACATCCTCATCTACAAGGCGGACACCGTGCCCGTGGGGGAGGACCAGGTGCAGCACATTGAGCTCACCCGGGAGATCGCCCGCCGCTTCAACCACCTCTTTGGGGAAACCTTCCCCGAGCCCGAGGCCCTTCTGAACCCGGAGGCCCCCCGGGTGCCGGGCATTGACGGCAAGGCCAAGATGAGCAAGTCCTTGGGGAACACCATCGGGCTTTTGGAGCCCGAGGAGAGCATTTGGCAAAAGATCCAGCACCTGCCCGACGACCCCCAGCGGATCCGGCTTTCCGACCCCGGGGACCCGGGAAGGACCATCCTCTTCACCTACCTCTCCTATTTCGCCCCTAAGGAGCTGGTGGAGGCGCTTAAGGAGGAGTACCGCAAGGCGGGGGTGGGCACGTACGTGGTGAAGCGCATCCTCTTTGACGAGATGATGAAGACCCTAAGGCCCATCCGGGAGCGGGCCGAGGCCCTCAAGCGGGACCCCGACTATGTGATGGACGCCCTTTTGGAGGGGGCGAAGCGGGCCAGGGCGGTGGCGGCGGCCACCATGGAAGAGGTGCGGGAGAAGGTGGGCCTCCTCCTGCCCAGGAAGCGGCCGGTCCTGGCGTGATCCGCTTGGCTTTTCCCGGTTTTGCCGGGTCTCCCTGGGAGCTTAGGGAGGCCCTTCGGCGGGGCCGGCTTTCCCCGAAGGACCTCCCGGTCCTTTTGGTGGTGGAGCAGGCCCTTTCCCAGGTGCCGGAGGAGCTTAAGGCGAAGGCTGAGCTTCTTCCCCTTTTGGCGGAGCTCCTCGTGCTCAAGCTGGCCCCGGAAAAGGCCCTGGCGCCCAAGGAGGAAGGGGAGGAGGCTCCCTTGGTGCGGGTCCTTTTGGACCTTTCCGAGGCCGTGGCCTTTTTGGAGGGGCGCCTGGTCAAGCGGGCGAGGCTTTACCCCGTGTCCCCTCCGCCCGTGCCCAGGCCCTCCCTTCGGCTTCCCCCACGGGTGCTGGCCGAGGCGGCCCGGCCCTTTCGCAAGGCGGTGCTCCACCTGCCCCGGGAGGGTTTTGGCCTCGAGGAGGCCTGGAGTAGGCTTTGGCCCTACCTGAGGGGGCGGGTGGCCTTCCACCGCCTGCCCCTTCCTTCCTGGGGGGAAAAGGCGGTGGGCTTTGCCGCCCTTTTGGAGGCCCATCGCCTCGGGCGGGTGCGGCTTTACCAGGAGGCTCCCTTTGCGCCCCTTTACGTGGAGGTGGAGGAGGCCCTGGAACGGCGCTTGGCCTAGCGCCTGGCCTCCCTGGCCAAAAGCCCCATGCTGAGGGCGATGAGAAGGAAGGCGATGAGGGCTTGCAGGGGAATGGGGAACTGGGGGATGTACTCCACGGAGCAGGGCACGGGGGGCTTGCAGGCCAGGGTAAAGAGCTCGGGGAACCTCTGCTCTAAAAGGTGCAGGGTGCTGATGCTTCCCCCGATAAGGGAAAGGGCCAGGCTATAGGGCCAGACGCCCAGGTCCTGCCGCCAAAGGGCCAGTCCCAGGAGGACCGCTTGCGGGTACATGAAGATCCGCTGGTACCAGCAGAGCTCGCAGGGAAGGAAAAGCCGTACCTCGGAGTAGTAAAGGCTACCCAAGGTGGCCACCAGGGCCACCACCCAGGCGAAGCTAAGCAAGAAAGGGCCGCGCTGCATCGGTTAAAGCATACCCGTAAACTGGGGTTTGTGAAGGCCGAGGACGAGGCTTTGCGGGAAGGGGAGGACTTCTACTGGGAAGGGGACCGGGTGGTTTTCACGGAGGCCTACCACCGCAAGCGGGGCTACTGTTGCGGCTCGGGGTGCCGCCACTGCCCTTGGCGTTCTGCGGAAGAGGAGGGTTAGGCCTCGAGGAGGGCCTCCACGAAGGCCTCGGCGTCAAAGGGCTGGAGGTCCTCCGGGCCTTCCCCCACCCCGATGAACCGGATAGGCACCTTCAGGGTGCGCACGATGGGCACCAAAACCCCGCCCTTGGCCGTGCCGTCCAGCTTGGTGACGATGACCCCCGTGAGGCCCACCGCCTCGTGGAAGCGCTTGGCCTGCTCCAGGCCGTTTTGCCCCGTGACCGCATCCAGCACCAGCCAGATCTCCCCGGGCTCCCCGGGTTCGGCCTTGGCGATGGCCCGCTTCACCTTCTTAAGCTCCTCCATCAGGTTGTGCTTGGTGTGCAGGCGGCCGGCGGTGTCCACAAAGAGGAGGTCAAAGCCCCGGGCCTGGCGGGCCTTGGCGGCGTCAAAGGCCAAGGCGGCGGGGTCCGCCCCTTCGGGGCCTTGGATCACGGGGATGCCCAGGCGCTTGCTCCACTCGGCGAGCTGCGTGGCCCCGGCGGCACGGAAGGTGTCCCCAGCGCAGAACATCACCTTCTTGCCCAAGGCTTGGTAGTAGCGGCCCAGCTTGGCGATGGTGGTGGTCTTGCCCACCCCGTTCACCCCCACCACCATCACCACGTGCCCCTGGGGCTCCACCGGCTTCGGGCTTTGCGGGCGGAAGCCCAGTTTGCGCAAGGTGGCCCGCCGCTCGTCCGGCTCCAGCATCTGCACAAGCCTTTCCTTTACCGCTTCCTTCAGGTCTTTCCTCCCCGAGGCCCTTAGCTCCGCCAAAAGCTCCTCCGTGGCCGCCACCCCCACATCGGCGGCGAGGAGGGCCATTTCCAGCTCTTCCAAGACCTCCTCGGGGTTACCGCCCCAGGGGACGGCCTTGAGGAAGGTTTCCCGGGTCTTGGCAAGCCCGGCCTTGAGGCGGTCAAAGAAGCCCATTAGCGGAAGTTCACCCCCAGGGCGAAGCGCCACACCTTGGGGAAGTGGGCAAAGCCATAGACGTAGCTTCCCTCGGCGAAAAGGCCCGTGTAGGGGTCCAGAAGGCCCTCGAGGCCCAGGGTGAAGCTCACCCCTAGGGTAGGGCTTGGCCCCACCAGGCCGCCCAAGCCCCCGCCGAAGTAGGGGAGGAGGCCCTGTAGGTCCTGGGCGTACTGGCCCAGGTCGGGCTTGAAGAGAAGGGCGGCCTCAAGGGCTACCCCCGGGGCGGCGGGGGCGAGTTCGGCCGTGAGGCGGCCCACCAGGTTCTGCCTTAGGCGGCTTTCCACCCCGGCGCCGAAGGTGAGGCCCAGGGTTTCCCCGTAGCCAAAGCGCATCTGGATGGCGCTTTGGGCGTGGGCTAGACCAAGGAGGGCAAGGAGGAGGAAGGCCCGCTTCATCCTTTCCAGTATAGCCCCTCTCGCGCCGCTTTTCACGAATGGGCGAGGGCCCGCTCCAGCCGCCTGAGGACCCGCTCCTTGCCCAGGAGGGCCAGGATTTCAAAAAGCCCCGGGGTTTCCAGGCTCCCCGTGACGGCGGCCCTTAGGGGTTGGGCCACCTGGCCGAGCTTTAGGCCCTTCCCCTCGGCGAACCCCCGGAGGAGGCTTTCCAGGGCGGTTTCGCTCCAGTCCTCCTGGGCCTTTAGGGCGGGAAGGAGCTCCCCAAGAAGGGGGAGGCCCTCCTGGAGCTTGGCGAGGGCTTTGTCCGTAAAGGGGTAGTCCTCGGTGAAGAGGTAGCGGGCCTTTTCGGGAAACTCCTTCAGGGTGTCAAACCGGGGGCGCATGAGGGCCACCGCCCTTTGCAGGTAGGCCTCTTCGGGCCAGGAAAGCCCCGCCTCTGCCAAAAAGGGCTTCACCCGCTCGGCTACCTCTTCCAGGGAGAGGACCTCGCGGATGTACTTCCCGTTCATCCACTTGAGCTTTTCCAGGTCAAAGACCGGCCCCCCGAGGGATACCCGTTCCCAGCTGAAGGCCTCTATGAACTCCTCCAGGGTGAAGATCTCCCGCCCATCCGGCATGGAGAAGCCCATGAGGCAGAGGTAGTTCCTTAGGGCCTCCGGCAGGAAGCCTTCCCCCTTGTACCACTCCAAGGAGGTGTGGCTTTTCCGCTTGCTGATCTTGGTCTTGTCGGGGTTGCGCAGGAGGGGCATGTGGTAGAACTTGGGCACCTCCCAGCCGAAGGCCTGGTAGAGGAGGACGTGGATGGGGGTGGAAACGAGCCACTCCTCCGCCCGGATCACGTCCGTGACCCCCATGAGGTGGTCGTCCACCACGTTGGCCAGGTGGTAGGTGGGGTAGCCGTCGGACTTCAGGAGGACCACGTCGGGGATCTCCTGGTTGTCGTAGACCACCACCCCCCTGAGCTCGTCCTTGACCTCCGTGGTCCCGGGGCGGGGAACTTTGAGCCGGATCACGTGGGGCTCGCCCCGCCTGGCCCGCTCCTCCGCCTCTTCTGGGGGAATGTTCCGGGCCCGGCCGTCGTACCCCCCCTTTTCCTTGCGGATCCTTTCAAGCTCCTCGGGGGTTTCAAAGGCCCGGTAGGCGAAGCCCCGCCTCAGGAGCTCCTCGGCGTACTGCCGGTAGAAGGGGAGCCTTTCCGACTGGCGGTAAGGCCCGTGGGGGCCGCCGATGTCCGGGCCCTCGTCGTAGGCAATGCCGAGCCACTTCAGGGCGGCCAGGATCCTCTCCTCCGCCCCCGGCACATACCGGGCGCGGTCCGTGTCCTCAATGCGCACCAGGAAGCGGCCCCCGTTTTTCCGGGCCCAGGCGTAGTTGAAGAGGGCGATGTAGGCCGTGCCCACGTGGGGGTCCCCCGTGGGGCTTGGGGCGATGCGGGTCACCACCATACCTCGCCCATTATCTCATCCGCGCTTAAAGGCCGGACCTTAGGCTTGGGGGTAATGGACGGGGAGCTTCTGGCCCAGGGTTTGCGCAAACGCTACGGCCCCAAGGAGGTGGTCAAGGGGGTGGACCTCCACCTGAAGCGGGGGGAGATCGTGGCCCTCTTCGGCCCCAACGGGGCGGGGAAGACCACCACCTTCTACATGGTGGTGGGGTTCATCCGGCCCACGGCGGGGCGTATCTACCTGAAGGGGCAGGAGGTGAGCCGCCTGCCCATGTACAAAAGGGCCCGGCTCGGCCTGGGCTACCTGCCCCAGGAGCCCAGCGCCTTCCGGCGGATGACCGTGTTGGAAAACCTCCTCGCCATCCTGGAGTTCCAGCCCCTTTCCAAAAAGGAACGCCTGGAGAAGGCCAAGGTCCTTCTGGAAGAACTGGCCATCTACCACCTCAAGGACCACCTGGCCTACGCCCTTTCCGGGGGGGAAAGGAGGCGGCTGGAGATCGCCCGGGCCCTCTGCACGGACCCGGATTTCATCCTCTTGGACGAGCCCTTCACCGGGGTGGACCCCAAGAACGTGCGGGAGATCCAGAAGGTGATCGCCGAGCTCCGGGAAAGGCGGGGGGTTGGGGTCTTCATCACCGACCATGCGGTGCGGGAGACCCTGGCCATCACGGACCGGGTTTACCTCATGTACGACGGCCAGGTCCTCTTCCACGGGGACCCGGATACCTTCGCCCAGGACCAGGGGGTAAGGCGGCACTACCTGGGCGAGGATTACGAGCTTTAGATGACCTTCTGGGCGCTTCTCCTCCTCATCCTTTTCCTCGCCGCCCTGGTGGCCTACCTGGGGGACAAGGTGGCCAAGTGGGCGGGGAAGCGCCACTACCGCCTCTTTGGCCTGCGCCCCCGGCAGACGGCTACCCTTATCGCCGTCTTCACGGGGGTGGGGATTGCCCTTTTCAGCTACCTCGCTTTCCTCCTGGTCTTCCGCGAGGCCAGGGAGGTGATCCTGGAAGCGGAGGCCATCCGCAAGGAGCGGGATGCGTTAAAGGGCGAGCGGGACACCCTCCTCCAGGCCAAGGCGGCCATGGAGGCGGAGGCGGCCCGGGCCCTGGCCGAGCTAAACGCCCTTAGGGGGGAGAGGCGGGAGCTTTCGGAGGCCTTGGCGGGCGCAGAGGCCGTGAGGCGCCGCCTCGAGGCCGAGGCGGAGGCCCTCGCTCGCCAGGTCAAAGCCCTCGCCGGGGAGCGGGAGGCCCTCCGAAGGGAAACGGAGCGGCTTAAGGCGGAGAGGGAGGAGCTCTTGGCCCTCCTCGCCCAGAAGAACCGGGAGCTTGGGGAAAGGAGCCGGGAGCTCCAGGGCCTCGAGGCCCGCCTAAAGGCCCTGCAGGAGGCGGCAAGAAGCCTGGAGGCCGAGCGGCGCCGCCTCCAAGAAGAGCTCGCCAAGGCCCAGGCCCGCCTGGAGGAGGCGCGGAAGGAGCGGGGCCGCCTGGCAGAGGAGGCGGAGGGGCTTAAGGCCACCTTGGAGCGGACCCGGCGGGAGCTTCGCCAAACCGAGGAGCGCCTCCGCACGCTTCTGGCCCAGACCGAGGTGCTTCAAGGGGAAAAGGGGCAACTGGCCCAGAGCCTGGTGCGGCTGAGCCAGGGGCTTTACCTGGGGGAGGTGCGCCTTGGGGCGGAGGAGGGCCGGGCGGTGCTGGAAAGGGTGGCGGAGAGGCGGGCGCTTCTTTCGGGCTTTAGGGGGGCGGAGCTTCTAGGGGAGGCCAGGGGGCCGGGGCTTGCGGTCCTCGAGGGGGCGGGGTACCAGGAGGGCAGGCTTCTCGTGCGGGTCCGCTTCTATCCGGAAAGGCGGGCCTTCGCCGAAGGGGAGGTCCTGGCCAGCGCCACCTTCCGCCTTGCCACCCAGGCCCGCAACCAAGAGACCCTGGAGCGCTTGGGGGAGGAGGCGAGGAAGCGCCTTTTGGAAGCGGGGTTTCCTCCGGAATACGCCACCTTCCCTTCCCCGGAGGAGCTCGCCCGGGGCCTCGCCCTCCTAAGGGGGCGGCAGGGGGTGGCGCGGGTGGGGGTGGTGGCGGAGAAGGAGCTTTGGACCACGGAAAGGCCCCTCCTAGCCTTCCGCCTCCTGGGGGGGCCGCCGGGCCCGGAGGTACCGGTCCCGACCCGCCAGGTCCCGTAGCACCTCCACCCTCCACCCCCGCTCCCGTAGCGCCTCGGCCAGCTTGCCCACGTTCTCGGGCGCAAGCTCCAAGAGGAGAAAGCCCCCAGGCCGCAAGGCCCTTTCCGCCTCCAGGGCCAAGGGCCAGGCCACGGCGAGCCCCTCTTCCCCGGCGTAGAGGGCCAGGGGGTTTTCGTAGCGGAGCTCGGGCGGCGCTTCTTCCCGGTAGGCCTCCGGCAGGTAGGGGGGGTTGGCCACGAGGAGGTCCAGCCCCGTAAGCCCGCCCGTAAGGGGGGCTTTCCGGAAGTGGACAAGGAGGCCAAGCCGCCTGGCGTTTTCCCGGGCCAAGGCCAGGGCCTTCTCGTCCACCTCCGTGGCGAAGACCTCTGCCCCGGGGAGGTGGCGCTTGAGGGCGAGGGCGATGGCCCCGGTGCCCGTGCCCACGTCCAGGATCCTGGGCCTTGGCGGAAGGGGAAGGGTGAGGGCCAAGGCCACCAGGCCCTCCGTTTCGGGCCGGGGAATGAGGACGCCCTCCTCCACCTTCAAGGGTAGGCCGAAGAACTCCACCTCCCCCAAGAGGTACTGCAGGGGGTAGCGGGAAAGCCTCCTCTCCAGAAGGGCCCAAGCCCTTTCCTCGGCCCCCGGGGGTGGGGGTTCGGGAAGCTTGAGGAGGAGGTCCTTCCGGGAAAGGCCCGTGGCCAGGGCCAGGAGGTCCAAGGCCTCCCCCTCAGGGAGGCCCGCCTCCTTAAGCCGCCCCTGAAGCGCTCGGAGGAGCCTTATCACGGGGGTAGACCACCACGTGCCGCGCCTCGCCCTCCCCCTGGCTTTCCGTGGTCACCTGGGGGTGGTTCTTGAGGAGCATGTGGACGATGCGCCGCTCCGAGGGGCGCATGGGGGGGAGGTGCAAGGGCTCCCCGGTCATGGCCACGGCGAGGGCGGCCTCCTCGGCGATGCGGCGGATCTTCTCCTCCTGCCGCTTGCGGTAGCCGGCGGCGTCCAGGACCACCCGGTACGCCCCGCCGAAGTGCTTGGCCAGGACCACCCCCGCCAGGTACTCCACCGCCTTCAGCGTGCGGCCCTCCTTGCCGATGAAGCGGCCCAGGTCCCCGCCCTTGACCTCCGCCTTGAGGAGGTTTCCTTCCTGGCGGATCTCCACGTAGTGCGCCGGGTCCAGGCGGAGGAGGAGGCCCACCAGGAAGGCTTCCAGCACCTCCTTGGGCCCTTGGGGGCGGGCTTCCTTGCCCGCTTCCTTCAGCTCCACCTCCACCGGGGCTTCCTCCAGGACCCCGAGGTCGGAGAGGAGGTCGTCAATGCTTTTCTTCTTCTCGTCCATGCCTCAAGTTTACGCCGCCACCGGCTTGAGGCTCCGGTTGATGAGCCACTGCTGCCCCAGGCCGATGAGGTTGGAGAGCACCCAGTAAAGGGTCACGCCCGAAGGGAACTGGAGGACCAGGAAGATGAAGATCAGGTTCATGAAGAGGCTTTGCCGGATGAGGTCCTTGTTGCCGTGGGCGGAAAGCCAGGTGGAGAGGAAGGTGGTGGCCACGTAGAGGGCGGGGAGGATGTAGAAGGGGTCGGGCAGGGCCAGGTCGGGGATCCAGAGGAGGCCCTGGCCGAACTCGTAGTTGGCGATGACCTTCCAGAGGATGAAGAGGATGGGCATCTGGATGAAAAGGGGCAGGCAGCCGGCGGCGGGGTTCACCTTGTGCTCCTGGTAGAGCTTCATGGTGGCCTCCGCCCGCTTGTTGGGGTCGTCCTTGTACTTCTCGTTGATTTTCTGGATGAGGGGCTGGAGGCGCTGGATCTCCGCCATGCTCTTGAATTGCTGGTGCATTAAGGGCCACAGGAGGAGGCGCACCACCAGGGTGAGGAAGAGGATGGCGAGGCCCCAGCTTCCCGTGTAGCGGAAGGCGGTTTCCATGAGCCAAAGGAGGCCTAAGGAGAGCTGGCCCCAGATGTTGGGGCTAAAGAGCCCGGGGAGGGAAAGGAGCCCCTCCACGTGGTAACGCACCAGCTCGTTCTGGCCGCCGTAGACCTTGAGGGCTTTTCCGGGCTCTAGCCGCACTTCCCCTTCCTTGCCCACCAGTTTGCCCGCCACAGGACCCTCGGCGAAGGCCACCAGGGCGTAGCCGGCCTTGGGGCGGGTCTGCCAGGCCAGGTAGCGGAGGAGGCCTTCCCCGCTCGGGGCGGGTTCCGTTGCCCCTTCCGGGAGAACCTTGGGTTGGCCTTGGGCCTTGAGCTTTAGGGTAAGGGGGAAGTCCGCCTCCACCTCGAGGGTGTACCGCCCCTTGGCCAGGCGGTAGGTGAGGGTTCCTTCAGGGCCTTGGAAGCGGGCGAGGAGGCGGCCATCCTCCACCAGGAACTCAGCCCTTTCAGGGGCGAAGCCCTCCGGTGCCACCACGGGGGCCCCGTCCGCCAGGTTGGGGGCCCGGGTGTAGTCGCCAATGGCCGTGCCCTTGTAGGTTTTTACGTACCAGCCCACAATCTGTCCCTTGGGGTCAAAGGCCAGATCCATGAGGTTGGTCACGGCCACCTTCTCGGGGGTACCGTCCCCGTTCACGTCCATGTCCTTGAAGGCAGCCTCTAGGGCCCAGACGGGGGAGAGGAGGAGGAAAAGGGCGAGGAGTTTTCTCATCGGGCCGCCTCCTTCCGGGGAGGGAAGACAAGGGGTACGGGGTCTAGCCCCCCGGGGTGCAGGGGGTGGCACCTTAGGATCCGCCGCACCGCCAAATAGCTACCCCAAAGGGCCCCATGCCGCTCCAGGGCCTCGAGGGCGTAGGCGGAGCAGGTGGGGTGGAACCGGCAGGTCTTGGGCTTAAGGGGGGAGAGGTAACGGCGGTACGCCTTGACCAGGAGTACGAGGAGCCTGCGCACGCCGCCTATTGTATCAGCCCGCTCTTCTTCAGGGCGCGCGCCACGTCCTGGAAAAGCTCGACGTAGCTCGCCTCCCGGGCCTCGGGGCTCGCCACCACCAGGAGGTGGGCCTTGGGCAGGTGGAGGCGGCGGAGGATCTCCCGTAGGCGCCGCTTCACCTTGTTGCGCACCACCGCCTTCCCCACCTTTTTGGAGACCACGATGCCCACCCTGAGCTCGGGGGCGGGGAGCCACTTCACGCTTACATACCGCCCCCGCCCGGCCTTGCCCTTGCGGAGCCTTTGGAAGGCCCGGTCCCCTTTGAGGGAAACGAGCTTGCCCCCCGGGGCGGGGGGCGGGCGCTTTAGGCGTTCACCTTGGGCGTGAGGCGCCAGCGGCCCTTCTGCCGCCTGCGCTTCAGCACCTTCCTGCCGCCTGGGGTCTTCATGCGGGCCCGGAAGCCGTGGGTCTTGGCCCGCTTCCTCCGGTTGGGCTGCCAGGTCCTTTTCATCCATTTCCCTCCCTGGGGCCGACGCCCCGATACCCTAACGAGTGTAGCACAGAAAGCCCTGTACCCGGTCTAACGGTTTTTTACACCCAAGCGGTATAACGTTGACATTCCCCCGCCGCCTCCCTTATACTTCCCGGCAAACGGTCGTTAGGGAGGAGCCTGTGGCCCAGCTACTCGTGGAGAACGTCACCTTAACCTTTGGCGGCGTGGCTGCGCTTTCCGCCGTTTCCCTTTCGGTGGAGGAAGGAGAACTCGTCTCCATCATCGGCCCCAACGGGGCGGGGAAGACGAGCCTTTTGAACGTCATCTCCGGTTTCTACCACCCCCAGCGAGGGCGCATCCTCTTTGAGGGCCAGGACATCACCCGGGCAAGCCCCCACGAGATCACCCGCAAGGGCATTGCCCGGGCTTTCCAGAACATTGAGCTCTTCTCCGGCCTCACCGTGCTGGAAAACCTCATGCTGGCCCGGCACACCCACCTCCGCTACGGCCTCCTCCAAGCGGGGCTCTTTTACGGCCGGGCCCTGGCGGAGGAGGTGCGGAACCGGAGGTGGGTGGAGGAGGTCATAGATTTCATGGAGCTGGAGCCCTACCGCAAGGCCCTGGTGGGGAACCTCCCTTATGGGGTGCGGAAGCGGGTGGAGGTGGCCCGGGCCTTGGCCCTGGCCCCCAAGCTCCTCCTCCTGGACGAACCCATGGCGGGGATGACCCTGGAGGAAAAGGAGGACATGGTGCGCTTCATCCTGGAGATCCGGGCCCAAGGCACCACGGTGATCCTCATTGAGCACGACCTGGGGGTGGTCATGGACATCTCCGACCGGGTCTACGTGTTGGACTTCGGCCAGGTCATCGCCGAAGGCTCCCCGGCGGAGGTGGCCCAAAACCCCAGGGTACAGGAGGCCTACCTGGGGGTGGAGGCGTGAAGGCGATCCGGCCCTCCTACGAGATGAAGCGCTACACCCTGCCCCAGCTCCTGAGGCTTCGCGCCCTGGAGGAAGGGGACCGGGTGGCCCTTCGGGAGAAGGACTACGGCATCTGGAACGAGGTCACCTACGCCCAGTACTACGAGAAGGTCCTCCTCTTCGCCCACGGGCTCTTGGCCCTCGGGTTTTCCCCGGGGGAGCGCCTCGCCATCATCGCCGACAACATCCCCGAGTGGCTTTACGCCGAACTGGGGACCCAGGCGGTGCGGGGGATCAGCGTGGGGGTGTACCAAAGCTCCCTGCCTTCCGAGATCGCCTACATGCTTGCGTACACGGGAGCGAGCGTGGTCCTCGCCGAGGACCAGGAGCAGGTGGACAAGCTCTACGAGATCCGGAACGAGATCCCCCACGTGCGCCACGTCATCTACGAGGACCCCAAGGGGATGCGGGGCTACCAGGACCCTTGGCTCATCTCCTTTGAGGAACTTTTGGAGCGGGGGCGGGAGCACCGGAGGCAACACCCCGAGGCGGTGGAGAAGCTCCTCCTTTCCGCAAGCCCCGAGGAGGTCTGCCACCTCTCCTCCACCTCCGGCACCACGGGCCGTCCCAAGGCGGCCATGCTCCGCCACCGCAACCTGATTCACATGGGGGTGGCCCTGCAGGAGGTGGACCCCCTCCAGCCCACGGACGACTACCTTTCCTTCCTGCCCCTCGCCTGGATTGGGGAGCAGATGATGTCCGTGGCCATGGCCCTTACCGGGGGGTTCGCCGTCAATTTCCCCGAGGCGGTGGAGACCGCTTTGCAGGACCTGAAAGAGATCGGTCCCCATGTGATGTTCAGCCCCCCAAGGGTTTGGGAGGGGATCCAGAGCAGCATCTGGGTGCGCATCTCCGAAAGCCCTGGCTTCAACCGCTTCGTTTACGAAAGGCTTCTCCGCCTGGGCTACCGGGCGGCGGAGTACCGCATGCGGGGGCGGCCCATGCCCCTCTCCCTGCGCCTGGCCTACGCCTTCGCCGACTGGGTGTTGTTCCGGCCTCTGCGGGACCAGCTGGGCTTCCTGCGCCTCCGCCGTGCCTACACGGGAGGGGCGGCCCTGGGGCCCGATGTGTTCCGGTTCTTCCACGCCATCGGGGTGAACCTCAAGCAGATCTACGGCCAGACGGAGATCATCGGCATCGCCTTCGTCCACCGGGATGGGGACGTGCGCCACGATACCGTGGGCCTCCCCATTCCCGGCACGGAGGTGAGGATCAGCGAGGAGGGGGAGATCCTGTTAAGGTCCGATGCCGTGTGCGCCGGCTACTGGGAAAGGCCCGAGGCCACGGCGGAAACCTTCCGGGACGGTTGGCTCCACACCGGGGATGCCGGCTACCTCACGGAGGATGGCCACCTGGTGGTGATTGACCGGCTTTCCGACGTGATGCGCACCGAGCGGGGCACGGTCTTCAGCCCCCAGTTTGTGGAGAACAAGCTGAAGTTCTCCCCCTACATCAAGGAGGCGGTGGTGTTCGGCGACCGCAAGCCTTTCCTGGCCGCCTTTATCAACGTGGACCCGCAGACGGTGGGCAAGTGGGCGGAGGACCGGGGGCTCGCCTACACCACCTACCTGGACCTGTCCCTGAAGCCGGAGGTGGCGGAGCTTATCCGCAAGGAGGTGGAGCGGGTGAACGGCGAGTTGCCCGAAGAGCTGAAGATCCGCCGTTTTGTTCTCCTTTACAAGCTTTTGGACGCCGACGACGAGGAGCTCACCCGCACGGGCAAGGTGCGCCGGGGGCTCATCGCCAAGAAGTACGCCCCCTTGGTGGAGGCCTTGTACTCCGGGGCCAAGGCGGTGGAGGTGGAGGCGGAGTACCGGTACCAGGACGGCACCGTCCAGCGGGTGCAGGCCCGGGTGCCCGTGCTGGACCTCGAGGAGGTGGTGGCGGCATGAGCTTCGTGGTGGAACTCTTCCTCTCGGGGGTGGTCCTGGGCCTCATCTACGCCCTGGTGGCCCTGGGGTTTGTCCTCATCTACAAGGCGAGCCGGGTGGTGAACTTCGCCCAAGGGGAGCTCATCGCCATCGGCGCCTTTTCCGCCCACTTCTTCCTGGTGGGCCTCAAGCTCCCCGTGGTCCTGGCCTTTGCCTTGGCGCTAGGGTTCACGGCCCTGGTGGGTTACCTTCTGGAAAGGCTTTTCCTCAAGCGCCTGGTGGGGCAGCCCATCATCTCCGTCATCATGGCCACCATCGGCCTGGCCTTTTTCCTGGACGGACTTCTGCACCTCACGCCCTACGGGGCGGGGAGCTACGGCTACCCTCCCTTCCTGCCCGAGGGCGGGGTGCGGGTTCTGGGGGCCCAGGTTTCCTACGCCCAGCTCCTCGCCCTTTTCCTCACCCTGGGGTTTCTTTTCCTCTTCACCTGGTTCTTCCAGCGCTCCACCCTGGGGGTGGCCATGCGGAGCGTGGCCGATGACCAGATGGCGGCCATGAGCCTCGGGGTGTCCGTGGGCAAGGTCTTCGCCCTGGCCTGGGCGGCGGCGGGCCTGGCGGCGGCGGCGGGCGGGGTGATGGTGGGCACCATCTCCGGCCTTAACCTGGACAGCCTGGTCCACATCGGCCTGCGGGTCTTCCCGGTGGTGATCCTGGGGGGGCTTGATTCCATTCCCGGGGCGGTGGTGGCGGGCATCCTCATCGGCGTTTTGGAAAACCTGGCGGCGGGCTTCCTGGACCCCTATGTGCCCGGTGGGGGCACCCGGGACGTCTTCCCCTTCCTGGTCTTGCTCCTCGTCCTTTGGTTCAAACCCCACGGGCTTTTTGGTACGGAGGAGATTGAGCGCGTATGAGAAACCCTTGGGCGCAGACCGGAAACTACCGCACCTCGTATTCCCAGGATGCGAGCCTCTTTGCCACCCACCGGGAGCTCCTTTCCCTCCTCCTTTTCCTGGGTTTTCTCCTCCTTTTGCCCCAGCTCCTCTCCCGGACCCAGGTCTTCATCCTGGACCTGATCCTGGTCTATAGCATCGCCGTCTTGGGCCTCAACATCACCACGGGGTATGCGGGCCTCATCAACATCGGCCAGGCGGCCTTCATGGGGGTGGGGGCCTACACCGCTGCCCTCCTCGCCCCCCAGGGGCTTCCCTTCTGGCTCCTCATCCCGTTAGGGGGGCTGGTGGCCGCCTTCTTCGGCCTTCTGGTGGGGATTCCAAGCCTTAGGGTGAAGCACCTCTACCTGGCCCTGGCCACCCTGGCCTTCCAGGTGATCTTTGAGTGGACCGTGGGCCACCTGCCCCTCCTGAAGCAAGGGGGGGCCATGGACATGCCCCGGGCGAGCTTTTTGGGTTATGAGGCGGGGTTCCGCAACCACTTCCACTTCTGGTACTACGCTTCCTTGGCAACCCTCGTCCTCCTCGCCCTCTTTTTCCGCAACCTCCTGCGCACCAAGTACGGCCGCGCCCTCATCGCCGTGCGGGACAACGACCGGGCGGCGGACGCCATGGGCATGGACCCCGGGCGCACCAAGCTTTTCGCCTTCGCCCTGGGGGCCTTTTACGCCGGGGTGGCGGGGGTGCTGTACGCCTACCTTTCCCGGGCGGTGGTCATAGAGGACTACGTCTTCGCCCACTCGGTGAAGTACCTGGCCATGGCCATCGTGGGGGGGTTGGGCACCTTGGTGGGAAGCTTCCTTGGACCCCTTTTCCTCGTCCTTTTGGACGTGAACATGGAGGCCCTTTCCAACCTCATCAAGGCCTTGGGCTTCAGCGTGGCGGGGGTGGATGTGGCCAGCGCCCTCAGGCCCTTGGCCTTTGGGCTCATCATCGTCCTCTTCCTCATGTTTGAGCCCAGGGGGCTTTACAACTGGTGGCGCATCGTGCGGAGCTACCTCCGCACGTGGCCGTTCAAGTACTAGGAGGGAAGTATGCGCAAGGGTTTGGTGGCGGTTTTGGCGGCGTTGGGCCTGGCCTTAGGCCAACAACAGGTGACCCTCTTCTGGTCGGGGGCCATCACCGGCCCCACCTCGGAGACGGGGGCCCCTTACGGCGCGGGGATAGAGGACTACTGCCGGCACATGGCCCGGGCCATCCCGGGGGTGGTGCTGAACTGCGTGGTGCGGGATGACCGCTACGATAACGCCACCACGCAACGCCTCTTTGAGGAGGCGGTGGACCGCTTTAAAATCCCCATCTATCTGGGCTACAGCACGGGGGCCATGCTCCAGATGAAGGCCCTCATCCAGGAGCTCAAGATCCCCACCCTGCCCGCCTCCAACCACGTGGGCCTGATTGACCCGCCCAACGGGGACTACTACTTCATCCCGGTTTCCACCTACTCCGAGCAGGTGGTGGCCCTTTTGGAGTACATCGCCAAGCAGAAGCGGGGGGCTAAGGTGGCCCTGGTGGTCCACCCCTCTCCCTTTGGCCGAGCCCCCGTGGAGGACGCCCGGAAGGCGGCGCAGCAGCTCGGCCTCCAGATCGTGGACGTGCAGGAGGTGGGGGCGGGCAACCTGGACAACACCGCCCTTCTCCGGCGCTTTGAGGGGGCGGGGGTGGAGTTCGTGGTCCACCAAAACGTGGCGGGGCCGGTGGCCAACATCCTCAAGGACACCCGGAGGCTGGGCCTCTCGGGCAAGATGCGGCACCTGGGGGCGGTGTACACCGGTGGGGTGGACCTGATCGCCCTGGCGGGGGAGGCGGCGGAAGGCTTCCTCTGGGCAAGCCCCTACTTTACCGCCCAGGACGATACCCCGGGCATCCGCCTCCAGAAAGACCTGGTGGCCCGCTTCGGCCGTCCGGCGAGCTACGTGGAGAACCACAACTACACCGCGGGCATGCTGGCGGCGGCCATCGCCATTGAGGCCATGAAGCGGGCCCAGGAGCGCTTCAAGCGCATCACCAACGAGACGGTCTACCAGGCCATCGTGGGCATGAACGGGCCCAACGCCTTCAAGCCGGGACTCGCCGTGTCCACCAAGCAGGGCATTGAGGTGGACTTCACCAGGAGCGAGCGCACCGGGGCGGAGGGGTTGCGCATCCTCGAGGTCAAGGGTGGGCGCTTCGTGCCCATCACCGACCCCTTCACCTCGGCCCTCTTCCGCAAGGTGCACTACGGCAAATAGCCCTTTTGGGCCCGGGGAAGCCCCCGGGCCCCTTTTCCCTGCCATGAGCCTGAACCCCACGCGTCCAGAGGACCTCGGTCCCATCCTCCTTTTGGTCAACAACATTGAGGTGGTCTACCACGACATCATCCAGGTGCTCCGGGGGGTTTCCCTGAAGGTGCCGGAGGGCAGGATCACCGCCCTCCTGGGCCCCAACGGGGCGGGGAAGACCACCACGCTCCGGGCCATCTCCGGCCTCCTCATCCCGGAGGACGGGGAGGTGGTGCGGGGGGAGATCCTCTATGGGGGCAAGCCCATCCATGGCCTTCCCCCCGAGGAGATCGTGCGGCTTGGCATCGTCCAGGTCCTGGAGGGGCGCCGGGTCTTCAAGCACCTCACGGTGGAGGAAAACCTCAGGGTGGGGACCCTGACCCGGAAGGACGCGCGGCTTAAGGAGGAGCTGGAACGCATTTATCACTACTTTCCCCGCTTGGCCGACCTCCGCCACCGCTTGGCCGGCTACTGCTCCGGGGGCGAGCAGCAGATGATCGCCATCGGGCGCGCCCTCTTGGCGAAGCCCAGGCTTCTCCTTTTGGACGAGCCCTCCTTGGGGCTTGCGCCCCTTTTGGTGCGGGAAATCTTTGACATCGTGGCCCGGGTGAACGCCGAGGAGGGGGTGACGGTCCTCGTGGTGGAGCAAAACGCCCGGGTGGCCCTTTCCATCGCCCACTACGGCTACATCATGGAAACGGGCCGGATCGTCTTGGAGGGGGATCGGGACTACCTCTTGGAGAACCCGGACGTGCAGGAGTTCTACCTGGGGGTGGCCAAGGGTGGGGGGCGCAAGAGCTTCAAGGAGGTGAAGGCGTACAAAAGGCGCAAGCGCTTCATGTAGCCCTTGACCAAATAGTGAAAACTCAGTATCGTTAAGGGCGTGTGGGCCCTGGAAGTAGAGGACCTTTCCGTGCGCCTGGGGGAGTTCTGGGTCCTGGAAGGGGTTTCCTTGAGGGTGCCGGAAGGGGCCTTTGTGGCCATCGTGGGGCCCAACGGGGCGGGAAAGAGCACGCTCCTAAAGGCCCTTTTGGGCCTCGTGCCCTTTCAGGGGCGGGTGCGGGCCCTGGGCCGCCCCTTGGCCCAGGCCGACCCCCGCTGGTTCGGCTACGTGCCCCAGATCAAGGCCTTTGACCGCACCTTTCCCGCCCTGGCGGTGGAGCTGGTGGCCACGGGGCTTCTTGGGCGCTGGCCCTTCCGCCTAAGCCCTGGCGTGCGGGCGGAGGCCCTTCGCGCTTTGGAGCGGGTGGGGGCGGAAGGCCTGGCGGAAAGGCCCTTGGGCCGGCTTTCCGGGGGGCAACTCCAGCGGGTCTACCTGGCCCGGGCCTTCGCCCGCAGGCCCAGGCTCCTCCTCCTGGACGAGCCGGCCACGGGGGTGGACCGGGCGGGGGAGGTGGACCTGTACCGTTACCTCGAGGCCTACCAGGTGGAAACGGGCGCCACGGTGCTCATGGTCACCCACGACTGGGAGGCGGCCCACCACGCCAGCCACGTCCTGGTGCTCAACCGCAGGGTGGTGGGCTTCGGCCCGCCCGAGCGGGCCCTAAGCGAGGAGTGCCTGCGCCAGGCCTTCGGCCACCTGGGCCACGCCCACGGCCTCTACCTGGGGGGAAGCGGTGCTTGAAGCCTTGGCCTACTCCTTTTTCCAGCGGGCCCTCTTGGCGGGGGTTTTGGTGAGCCTTCTCGCCGGGCTCCTTTCCCCCTTCGTGGTGCAAAGGCGCCTCTCCTTCCTGGGGGACGGCCTGGCCCACGCCGCCTTCGCCGGGGTGGCCTTGGGGCTTTTCCTGCGGGGGGAGCCCCTTTGGTTCGCCCTGCCCTTCACCCTTCTGGTGGCCCTGGCCATCACCTTCGTTAAGGAGAGGACCGAGCTTTCCGAGGACACCGCCATCGGGGTCTTCTTCGCCCTTTCCGTGGCCCTAGGGGCGGTTTTCCTGGCCAAGGCCAAGGGGTACGTGGGGGACGCCATGGGCTACCTCTTTGGCTCCCTTTTGGCGGTGGGGCCGGAGGACCTTTGGGCCTTGGGGCTTCTTTGCCTCTTGGGGCTTTTCCTCTTGCCCCTTTGGGGGGCCTTGGCCTACGCCACCTTGGACCGGGAGCTCGCCCTGGCGGACCGCCTGCCCGTGGTCTTTCACGATTACCTCCTTTCCGGCTTTATCGCCGTGAGCCTGGTCCTGGCGGTGAAGGTGGTGGGGGTCCTCCTGGTGGCGGCCTTCCTGGTCATCCCCGGGGCGGCAGCCCGGCTCCTCTCCTCCACCTTCGCCCGCATGACCCTCCTTTCCCTCCTCTTCGCCCTCCTTTCCACCCTCCTTGGGCTTTTCCTCTCCTTCCTCCTGGACTGGCCCAGCGGGGCCAGCGTGGTCCTGGCCCAGGCGGCCCTCTTTGCCCTCGCCTTCACAAAAGCGCTATTTCCGCACGGCAAATAGGGATATACTGAGGGTATGTGGGTTTCCACGAAGGCCCAGTACGGCCTGAGGGCCCTGGTGGAGATCGGCCTCCGCGCCCCCGAGGCGGTGCCGCTTAAGGAGGTGGCCGAGGCCCAGGGCATCAGCCAGCACTACCTGGAGCAGATCGCCGCCCAGCTTCGCCGTGCGGGCTTCATCCGCTCCGTGCGGGGGGCCAAGGGAGGGTACCGCCTGGCCCGCCCCCCGGAACGGGTCACCGCCTTGGAGGTGGTGGAGGCCCTGGAGGGAAGCCTGGCCCCCGTCTCCTGCATTGAGGACCCGGAGAGCTGCGCCAAGGTGGGGCAGTGCTCCACGGAGCTCCTTTGGAAGCGGGTGGACCTGGCCATGCGCCAGGTCCTGGGGGGGACCACCCTCAAGGACCTCATTGAGGAGCGGAAGCTCATAGAGGCGAGGCGCCTGATCCAACTGGAGCCCACCGGGTAGCCTAAGGGGGTGCGCGGGATCTACCTGGACCACGCCGCCACCACCCCCCTGGACCCCGAGGTGCGGGAGGCCATGCGGGGGGTGGAGGAGGCCTTTGGCAACCCCTCCAGCATCCACCGCTTTGGCCAGGAGGCCCGGCGGGTGCTGGAGGGGGCGCGGGAGAAGGTGGCCTCCCTCCTCGGGGTGAGGCCCCGGGAGGTGGTCTTCACCAGCGGGGGCTCGGAGGCGGACGCCCTGGCCCTCCTGGGGGTGGCCTTGGCCAAGGGGCGGGGGCACGTGGTGAGCACCGAGGTGGAGCACTCGGCGGTCCTTGGGGCCCTAAGGCTTCTGGAGCGCCTGGGCTTCGCCGTGACCCGCCTAAAGCCCGACCGCTTCGGCCTTGTCTACCCCGAGCAGGTGGCGGAGGCCTTGAGGCCCGACACCTTCCTGGTGAGCGTCATGGCCGCCAACAACGAGGTGGGTACCCTTTACCCCATCCGGGAGATCGCCCAGGTGGCCCACGCCCGGGGGGTTCTCTTCCACACGGACGCCGTGCAGGCCATAGGCCACGTCCCTTTGCGGGCGGACGAGGTGGAGGCGGATCTGGTTTCCCTAAGCGCCCACAAGTTCCACGGGCCCAAGGGGGTGGGGGCGCTTCTGGTGCGCCAAGGGGTGGACCTCGTCCCCTTGGTGCCGGGAACCCAGGAAGGGGGGAGGCGGGGGGGGACGCCGAGCCCGGTCCTGGCCTGGGGTATGGCGGTGGCCTTGGAGAAGGCCTTGAGGCTCCTGCCCGAGGAAGCGCCGCGCCTCGCCGCCCTGAGGGACCGCCTCGAGGCCGGCCTCCTCGCCGTGCCCGGGGTGGAGCGGAACGGCCACCCCACGGCCCGCCTGCCCCACCTGACGAACGTCACGGTGAAGGGGGCGGATGGGGAGGCCTTGCTCCTCGCCATGGACCTCCTGGGGGTGGCCGTTTCCTCGGGCTCCGCCTGCTCGGCGGGGAGCCTCGAGCCCTCCCACGTCCTCCTGGCCTTAGGCCGCCCCCCCCGGGAGGCCAAGGCTTCCTTGCGCTTTTCCCTGGGCCGCACCACCACCCTGGAGGAGGTGGATAAGGCCGTGGCCGCCTTTGGGGAGGCGGTGGCGCGGGCCCGGGGTTAGCCTTGCCGCTTGGCGAACTCCTCCCTAAGCTCCCGCCTTAGGATCTTCCCCACGCTGGACTTGGGGAGGCTATCGCGGAAGACGAGGATGCGGGGTACCTTGTAGGCGGCCAGGTGCTGGCGGCAGAAGGCCTCTATGTCCTTTTCCGTCACCTTGCCCCGGTACTCGGGTTTGAGGACGAGGAAGGCGGCCACGGTTTCCCCGCGGTAGGGGTCGGGGACGCCCACCACGGCGGCTTCCTGGACGGCCGCGTGGGTGTAGAGGACCTCTTCCACCTCGCGGGGGTAGATGTTGTAGCCGCCGGCGATGATCATGTCCTTTTTGCGGTCCACGATGTAGAAGTAGCCGTCCTCGTCCATGCGGGCCATGTCGCCGGTGTAGAGCCAGCCGTCCTTGAGGGCCTTTTGGGTTTCCTCGGGGCGGTTCCAGTAGCCTTTCATGACGTTGGGGCCCTTGACGATGAGCTCACCCACCTCGCCCAAGGGGACCTCCTTGCCCCCCTCGTCCACCACCTTGGCCTCCACGCTGGGGAGGGGCATGCCGATGGAGCCCTTTTTCACCACCCCTTCCACGGGGTTGGAGTGGGTCACAGGGCTCGCTTCGGAGAGGCCGTAGCCCTCAATGAGCCTGGCTCCGGTGATCTCCTCAAAGCGCTTGGCCACCTCCACGGGCAGGGGGGCCGCCCCCGAGAGGCAGATGCGTATGCTTTTGACGTTGCGCTTCTCAATCCCGGGGAAGTTGTTGAAGGCCACGTACAGGGTGGGCACCCCGGGGAAGTGGGTGACCTGGTGCTTCTCTATGGCCTCCACCACGGCGTGGATCTCCGGGCGGGGGAGGAGGACAAGCTTGTAGCCGGAGAAGAGGCCGTAGTTCATGGCCACGGTCATGCCGTAGACGTGGAAGAAGGGAAGGGCCCCGAGCATCACCCCCTTGCCCAAAAGCTCCCTGGAGGTGGGGTCCCAGGCGTCAATCTGCAGGACGTTGGCCACCAGGTTGCGGTGGGTGAGCATGGCCCCCTTGGAGATCCCCGTGGTGCCGCCCGTGTACTGGAGGAGGGCGAGGTCCTCGGGATCGGCCATGTGGGGCGCGGCGGGGGGGCGCTTGAGGAGCTCAGTGAAGGCGAAGAAGCCTTCCCGCTTGGGGAAGCCCAGGGGAAGCTTGTCCCTTTTGGCCTTCAAGGGGTAGAGGAGGTTCTTGGGGAAGGGGAGGAAGTCCTTGATGCCCGTGACCACCACCCGCTTTACGGGCGTTTCCTTTTCCACCTCCAGGAAGCGGGGGAGGAGGTGGTCCAGGATGATGAGGGTCTCCGCCCCGGCATCGGCCAGCTGGTGCCTGAGCTCCCGCGGGGTGTAGAGGGGGTTCACGTTCACCCCCACGCCCCCCGCCAACAGGGTGCCGAAGAAGGCCAGGACGAACTGGGGCGTGTTGGGGAGCATGATGGCCACCCGGTCCCCCGGCCTTACCCCGAGGTCCTTTAGCCCCTGGGCGAAGCGGCGGGCCAGGTCCCAGGTTTCCCCGTAGGTTAAGGTTTTCCCCAGGAACTCCAGGGCCACGTTCTTGGGAAAGCGCTGGGCGCTCTCCTCCAAAAGGCGCCAAAGGGGGATGGGGGGGACCTCTACCTCCGCCGGGACACCCGGGTCGTAGTGGGCCAGCCAAGGCTTGGTGCCGACTTCAGACATGCTACCCTCCTTTGCCCCCCAGGTTACCAAACTCTTTATACCGCGTTCAAGACTGTGGACTGGTGTAGCATGGATACTGGAGGTTTCCTATGCGCTTCCGTGACCGCCGGCACGCCGGAGCCCTTTTGGCCGAGGGCATAAAACCCCTAGGCTTGGAGCGTCCTGTGGTCTTGGGGATACCCCGGGGTGGGGTGGTGGTGGCGGACGAGGTGGCCCGGCGCCTGGGAGGCGAGCTGGACGTGGTCTTGGTGCGCAAGGTGGGAGCGCCCGGCAACCCTGAGTTCGCCCTGGGGGCGGTGGGGGAGAAGGGGGAGCTGATCCTGCGCCCGTACGCCTTTCAGTACGCCGACAAAAGCTACCTGGAAAGGGAGGCGGCCCGGCAGAAGGACGTGATCCGCAAGCGGGCGGAGCGCTACCGCAAGGTGCGTCCCAAGGTGCCTCTTTCGGGGCGGGATGTGGTCCTGGTGGACGACGGCATCGCCACGGGTTCCAGCATGGAGGCGGCCCTTTCCGTGGTCTTGACGGAAAACCCCAGGCGGGTGGTGGTGGCGGTGCCCGTGGCGAGCCCGGAGGCGGCGGAAAAGCTCAAGGAGCGGGCGGAGGTGGTGGCCCTTTCCACTCCCCCCGACTTCGCCGCCGTGGGGGCCTACTACCTGGACTTCAGCGAGGTCACGGACGAGGACGTGGAGGCCCTTTTGCTACAATGGGCGGCATGAAGCCCGTGGTCAAGCAAGCGGCGAGCGTGGAAGCCCGCCCCGTGGAGCGGGGGGAGAAGGCCTTTATCCAGGTGCTCATCGGTCCCGAGGACGGGGCCCCCCACTTCATCACCCGCAAGTTCACCCTCCTTCCTGGAGGGCGCATCCCCAGGCACAAGCACCCCACCATTGAGCACGAGCAGTACGTGCTTTCCGGGCGGATGAAGGTCTTCCTGGGGAACGAGGTGCGCGAGGTTTCCGCCGGCCAGGCGGTCTACATCCCCCCGGACACCCCCCACGCCTACGTGAACGAGGGGGATGAGCCCGTGGAGTTCCTCTGTGTCATCCCCAAGACGAGCGCCTACGCCACGGAGTGGCTGGAGGAGTAGCCCTTCTCAGGCCCGCACCTCCTGCCGCTGGAAGGCCACGTAGGCCAGGGTGAAGAGGAGGATCACCAGGGCGAAAAGCCCGGTGAGCTGGGGCCAGACGAGGAGGAGGCTTTGCCCTAGGGGCAGGGGGGTGCCGAGCACCGCCCCCTCCAGCTGGGTGATGAGGATGGGCCCCAGGGAACGCACCGCCGGGTTGAGGACGGCGGTGAGGGTTTCGGCGTAGAGGGTGTTGGGGGAAAGCCGGGAGATCCAGAGGGCCAGGTTGGCCTGGCGGAGTTGGCTTTCCGGGTCAAAGGGGTCGGCCTGGAGGAGGAGGGCGTTGGCCGCCAGGTCGGTGAGGATGGGGTAAAAGACGGCGAAGAAGAGCCAGACCCCGATGGCGGCCAAGGCGGCGGTGGCGGGCTGGCGGAAGAGCACCGAGAAGAGAAGGCCTAGGGCGAGCCAGACCCCTGCGTAGGCCAGGGTGGCCAGGAGGAAGAAGAAGGCGCGGGCCATCTCCTCCGCCTCAGGGGGCACGCCCAAGGTGAAGAGCCCAAGGCCCACCACCAGGAGGAAAAGGGCGAGGAGGAGGACCGCCAGGGTGCCAAGCCCCGCCAAGAACTTGCCGAAGAGGAGGGCGTCCCGGTAGATGGGTTGGGAGAGGATGCGGGAAAGGGTGCCCCGGGCGTACTCCCCGTTCACGGCGTCAAAAGCTAGGGCGATGGCCGCCAGGGGCACGAAGAAGGAGAGGAAGCCCACGAAGGAGGGCAGGGGGTCTTGGGCCGTGGTGAGGAGCTTGAGGTAGAGGTAGGGGTCTTCCCCCACGGTCTGCCTTAAGGTCTGGGTACCCGTGTACAGGGCAGCCAGGGCGGAAAGGAGGATGAGGGCCTCCAGGATCCGCATCCTGAGCCCCGAGAGGTGGTCCGCCATCTCCTTGAAGAAGACGGCCCAAAGCCCGGTCCAAGGGGAACCCTCACGCCGCATGGGCCACCTCCTTAAAGTAGTGGGCGTAGACCTCGTCCAGGTTCGGTTTGCGCAAGGCAAGGCCATAGAGGCTACCCTGCGCCACGGCGATGCGGGCAAGCTCAGGCCTGAGGTCCCGGGTGGCGAGGATGCGGTAGTGCCCTTCCCCCGCCTCCACCTTGGCTACCCCGTCTAAGGCGGCGAAGGCCTCGGCGAGGCCCGGGCTCGCCTCCACCTGGATCTCGTACCCGCCCCCGAGCACCCTTTGGGCGAGCTCCTCCACGGTGCCCAAAAGGGCGAGCCTTCCCTTGTGGAAAAGCCCCACCCGGTCGCAGATCTCCTGCACCTGGTGCAGGAGGTGGCTGGAAAGGAGGACGGTGATGCCCTCCTGCTTTAGGCCCTTGATGAGCGCCAAAAACTCCCGGGCGGCCTCCGGGTCCAAGCCCAGGGTGGGCTCGTCCAGGATGGCCACCTTGGGCCGTTTGAGGAGGACCTCCGCCAGGCCCAGGCGCTGGCGCATCCCCCGGCTGAAGGCGGAAACCCGCCGGTCCCTTACCTCCCAAAGCCCCATGCGCTTTAGCACCTCCTCAATCCGGGCCTTGGCCTCGGCCTCGGAAAGGCCGAGAAGCCTTGTGGTGTAGCGCAGGTTTTCCCAGGCGGTGAGTTCCCCATAGAAGCCCACCTGGTCCGGGAGGTAGCCCACCTTCGCCTTCACCTTCAGGGGCTCCCGCATGGGGTCAAGCCCCAGGACCCGGGCCTCGCCTGCGGTGGGCTCGGTGAGGCCCAGGAGCATGAGGATGGTGGTGGTCTTGCCCGAGCCGTTGGGGCCGAGGAGGCCGAAAACCTCCCCCTCCGCCACCTCCAGGTTCAGGTCCTCCACGGCCACCACCCGGCTGTAGCGCTTGGTGAGGCCGCGGGTTTGGATGACCGCCATGCTACCTCCGGCCGAAGCGGTTCACGGCAAAGCCCAGGACCAGAAGGGCCACGGCCATGATGCCCACCCCCACCAGACCCCAGAGGCTGGAGCGCACCACGGTGGCCCGGTAGTCCAGGCTTTCCGAGACCCCCTCGTCCCCCGAGAGGGAAAGGGTCACCATGTAGTCCCCCGTGACCGCCTTGGGGGAGGGCTTGATGCGGGCGGTAATTTCCTCTTCCTGGCCGGGGTTCAGGGCTTCCAGCTTTTCGGGTTCAAACTTCACCTCCCACCCCGAGGGCTCCATGGCGCTGAAGGAGAGGTTCTTGGCGGGGGCGCTTCCCTCGTTTTTCACCACGAGCTTCACGGCGTTTTCCCGGCCCGCCACCACCTGGCCGGAAAGCCGCCCTTCCTTGGTGGTGAAGCGCACCTCGGGCCGCCCCGTGACCTCCAGGGTGAGGGCGAGCTCCGCCCTGGCCTCCCCCGCCACCGCCCGCAGGGTAAGGCCGTAGGTGTCCGCCTGGGTGTCCTTGGGCAAGGAGACCTCCACGTCCAGATCCTTGCTTTCCCCGGCCTTGAGGGGCAGGCTCGTCACCTGCTGGCTGGCGAAGGCGGGGGTGAAGGTGACCTGGAAGCCCTTGGGGGCCTCGTACTCCAGGGAAACCAAAAGGTCCCGGTCGGACTCGTTCTTGAGGGTCACCCGGTAGCGGAAGGCGCTGGTGGGGGGGCCTTTGAGCACGGGGAGTTCGGCCTCGAGGCTAAGCCGTTGCGGCAAGCCTTGGCCCACCACCAAGGCGATGGGGAGGCTCGTCGTTTGCCCTAGGCCCTCGGCCCGCACCAGGAAGCGGTAGGTGCCCGGCTTCACCTCCTTAGGGGGCTGGAGCCTAAGGGTCAGGGTGGCCTCCCCGTCCGTGGCCAGGTGCACCGCCCGCACGAGCCGGCCGCCCCCAATCAGGCTCGCCTGCCAGCCCTGGGGAACCTCCGCCACGCTTAGGCGGATCACCCCAGGCGGAAGCCCGTAGTTCTTCAGGGTGAGGGTCAGGTTGACGCTTTCCCCCGGTTGCACCCCCATCTCGGGGTAGGGGGTGCCCAGGGAAAGGCCCCGGAAGTTTTGTGCCAGGGCAAGACCCAAGAGGAGCACGAGGGGAAAGAGCCTACGCACCATACCTAAGCCTCCTCTATCAAGGCTAGGCAGAAAGGATGAGCGCAAAATGAAAACCCCGGGCGTGCCCGGGGAAGGGGGGTGGGCCCGCTAGCTGACCCGGGCCTCCAGGTACTCCCGTTCGCCCAGGACAATCTTCCGGGCCAGCTCGGGGTCCTTGGGGAACTCCTTGCCCCGGTGGATCATGTAGGTCTCGTAGCGCCCGATCTCAAAGACCTCGGCCAGCTTCTTCAGGGCCTTGGCCATGTCAAAGGCCTTGCAGGAAAAGATGTCGATGGAGAGGAAGCGCTTCTTGGGGAAGGTGTGGATGGCGATGTGGCTTTCGGCGATGATCACCACCCCCGTCACCCCGTCCTCCCCGTTCGGGCCGTAGCTGTAGACGAAGGGGGGGAGAACCTTGGTCATCTCCATCTCCTGGGGGAGCTCGTCCAGGACGCGGCGCACCAGCTCAGCGTCCTGGAGCTTAATGGGGTTGGCGTCGTACCCGTCCACCATGAGATGCGGACCGAATCCGAAGAGTTCCACCATGACCACCTCCTTCCCGTGCCCCCCGGGGTATCCCCCGCGGCACGCCCCCCATTATGCCCCCCCCTCCCCCCCCTGTCAATACCTCGTTCCCGGGCGGGAAAAGCCCGCCTTGCCCCTGGGAAGGCCCCCTTCTTGGGGCGGTGGGGGCAGCCAAGGGGGAAGCTTCGTTGGGACCAAGCCTCGTATACGGGCATGGGGTATAGGACGGCGGAAAGGTGGGCTGCCCGACGCAAGGGCCCAGGGGGAAAGGTGTATGATAACTCCGGCAAGGAGGTGCCATGTACAGGGGAAGAGAAGGGCAGTGGGCGTTTTACCTGCACCGGATCTCAGGCCTGGGCATCCTGGTCTTCCTCATGCTCCACGTGGCCAATATCTCAAGCGCCATGTGGGGGCCGGAGGTGTCCAACGCCCTCATGAAGTTCTACCACCAGCCCGTGTTCCAGGTGGGGCTATTGCTCCTCATCGCCGGGGTGCTCTACCACGGGTTCAACGGGCTTAGGATCATCCTCATGGACTTCACCACCTGGGGGGTGCGCTACCAAAGGCAGCTTTGGTACGCCGTCTGGGTGCTTTTCGTCCTCTTCTACCTGCCCTTCCTGGTGAAGATTGGCGGGGGCATCCTGGGAGGGAGCCATGGCGATTAAGTCCAAGCGCTACCAAGAGGCGAGGCTCGAGGCCAGCACCAACCTGGAGCTTTACTGGTGGGTTTTCATGCGCATCTCCGGGGTGGTCCTCGTCTTCCTCCTCATCGGCCACATGTGGATGAACGCCGTCCTCATGGACCTCAACAAGATTGATTACAACTACGTGGCCAAGAGACTTTCCCAGACCACCTGGAAGATCTACGACTGGCTTATCCTGGCCCTGGCCCTCCTGCACGGGACCAACGGGCTTCGCTACGTTCTGGACGATTGGATCCGCCATCCCGCCAAGCGCTTCTGGACCAAGGTGGTGCTCTACGGCCTCATCGCCTTCCTCTTCGTCCTGGGGAGCCTGAGCCTTTTTAACCACGACTTTGGGGTGAACTAGTATGGCGCACAGACACGAGGTCATCGTGGTGGGTGCGGGCGGGGCGGGCCTCGCCACCGCCCTTTATGCGGCCAGGGAAGGCGCCGATGTGGCGGTGGTCAGCAAGCTTTACCCCACCCGGAGCCACACGGGGGCGGCCCAAGGGGGGATAGGGGCGGCCCTGGGCAACGTGGAGGAGGACCACTGGGAATGGCACATGTTTGACACGGTCAAGGGAGGGGACTACCTCACCGACCAGGACGCCGCCGAGGTCTTCGCCAAGGAGGTCATTGAGGCGGTGCTTGAGTTAGAGCACATGGGCCTTCCCTTTGACCGCCTTCCCAACGGCAAGATCGCCCAGCGCCGCTTCGGCGGGCACACCAAGGACTGGGGCAAGGCTCCCGTGCACCGGGCGGCCCACGCCGCCGACCGCACGGGGCACATGATCCTCCAGACCCTCTACCAGCAGTGCGTCAAGCACAACATCACCTTCTACAACGAGTTCCACGTCACGGACGTCATCCTCGAGGACGGGGTGGCCAAGGGCCTGGTGGCCTTGGAACTGGCCACGGGGGAGCTCCACCTCTTCCAGGCCAAGGCCATCGTCATCGCCTCCGGGGGGTTTGGCCGCATCTACAAGGTGACCTCCAACGCCTACACCCTCACCGGGGACCTGCAGGCCATCCTCTACCGCAAGGGCTTGCCCCTGGAGGACATGGAGTTCTACCAGTTCCACCCCACGGGGCTTTACCCCTTGGGCATCCTCCTCACGGAAGGGGCCCGGGGCGAGGGGGGTATTTTGCGCAACGCCTTGGGGGAGCGCTTCATGGAGCGCTACGCCCCCACCATCAAGGACCTAGCCCCCCGGGACATGGTGGCCCGGGCCATGTACCTGGAGGTGCGGGAGGGGCGCGGGGTGGGCCCCAAGAAGGACCACGTCCTCTTGGACCTCACCCATCTGCCCCCGGAGGTCATTGAGAAGAAACTCCCCGACATCACCGAGTTCAGCCGCATCTACCTGGGGGTGGACCCCCTGAAGGAGCCGGTGCCGGTCATGCCCACGGCCCACTACGCCATGGGGGGGATTCCCACCACCCTGTGGGGCCAGGTGATCCAGGACGAGAAGAACACCGTGGTTCCCGGTCTCTACGCCGCCGGGGAGGCGGCCTGCGTGAGCCTGCACGGGGCGAACCGTCTGGGCACCAACTCCCTGGGGGACCTGGTGGTCTTTGGCCGCCGGGCTGGCATCCACGCCGCCCGCTTCGCCAAGGACGCCGATTACCACGAGCTCACCGAGGAGCACCTGGGCCCAAGCCGCGAGCGCATTGAGCGCATCAAGAACTCCACGGGCACGGAGAAGGTGGCGGTGTTGCGGGCGGAGCTGCAGCAGTCCATGATGGACCACGCCTCCGTCTTCCGCACCGGGGAGCTTTTGCAAAAGCAGGTGGAGATCCTCAAGGAGCTCATGGACCGCTACAGCCGGATTTCCATTGAGGATAAGGGGGACGCCTACAACACCGAGCTGGTGGAGGCCTTGGAGCTTGGGTACCTCCTCGAGGTCTCCGAGGCCCTGGTCCACTCGGCCCTAAACCGCACGGAGTCCCGCGGGGCCCACGCCCGGGAGGACTACCCCGAGCGGGACGACCAGAACTGGCTCAAGCACACCCTGGCCTACAAGGTGGCGGACGGCAAGGTGGCCTTCCGTTACAAGCCCGTGGTCCTGGGCCGCTTTGAGCCCAAGGCCCGCACCTACTAGGAGGCGCCCATGCAGGTCACCCTGAAGATCCTCCGTTTTGACCCCGCCAAGGACCCAAAGCCCCGCTGGCAGACCTACCAGGTGGAGGCGGAGCCCACGGACCGGGTCTTGGACCTCCTGCACAAGGTCAAGTGGGAACAGGATGGCACCCTGGCCTTCCGCCGGAGTTGTGGCCACGGGATCTGCGGCTCCGACGCCATGCTCATCAACGGCAGAAACCGCCTGGCCTGCAAGACCCTGGTGAAGGACCTGGGTAACGTCATCACCGTGGAGCCCATCCGGGGCCTGCCGGTGGAGAAGGACCTCATCGTGGACATGGAGCCCTTCTTCGCCGCCTACCGGGCGGTGAAGCCCTTTCTCATCAACGACGAACCCCCGCCCCAGCGGGAGCGCCTCCAGTCCCCCGAGGAAAGGGAGCGCTTTGACCAGGGCACCAAGTGCATCCTCTGCGCCAGCTGCACCACCAGCTGCCCCGTCTTCTGGGTGAACGGCACCTACTTGGGCCCGGCGGCCATCGTCCAGGCCCACCGTTTCATCTTTGACTCCCGCGACCGGGGCAAGAGGGAGCGCTTCAAGGCCCTGGGCTCGGGAAGCGGGGTGTGGCGTTGCCGCACCGCCTACAACTGCACCGAGGCCTGTCCCCGGGAGATCCCCGTGACCCAGCTCATTGAAGAGGTGAAGCGGGAAATCCTCTTTGACCGCTTCTAGCCCCGGGCGGGGAGCTCAGGCTCCCCGCCCCTTCTAGGGGGTAAGCCGGTGCCGGTCCCGGGGGAAGGCCCGGGCGTAGCGCACGTTGGGCAGGCCCAGAAGCTTCTGCGTGAGCCTTTCCGCCCCGATGGCAAAGCCCCCGTGGGGGGGCATGCCGTACTTGAAGACCTCCAGGTACCCCTGGAAGGCCTCGGGGTCCATGCCCTTGGCCTGGAGGCTCTGCAGGAGGTCTTCGTAGCGGTGGATGCGCTGGCCCCCTGAGGTGATCTCCAGGCCGCGGAAGAGGAGGTCAAAGCTCCGGGTGGTGCCGTCGGGCTCGGGGTAGGTGTAAAAGGGACGCACCGCCCGCGGGTAGCGGGTGAGGAAGAGCCAGTCCGTGCCCCAGCGCTCCTTGGCGTACTGGCCGAGGAGCCTCTCCGCCTCCTCGGAGAGGTCCTGGCCGGCGGGGTAGCCTAGCTCCTCCTTCAGGAGGCGCCGGGCCTCGGCCAAGGTCAGGCGGGGGATGTCCTTGGGGAGGGAGGGCCACTCGGCCCCGAGAAGCCTTATCTCGTTCCCGGCGGCGGTGAGGGCTTCTTCCAGCATCTCCTGGAGGAGGCCTTCCTCCAGGCGCATAAGGTCCTCCTCGCCCTCAATGAAGCCCATCTCCACGTCCAGGGAGAGGTACTCGTTCAGGTGGCGGCTCGTGTTGTGCTCCTCCATGCGCCACACCGGGGCCACCTCGTAGACCCGCTCAAACACCCCCACCATGATCTGCTTGTAGAGCTGGGGGGACTGGGCCAGGTAGGCCCTTTGCTCAAAGTAGTCCACGCCGAAAAGCCCCGACCCCCCCTCGGCCCCGGCCCGCACCACCTTGGGGGTGAAGATCTCCGTGAAGTCCTGCCGGTCCAAATAGCGGCGGAAGCCCCGCACCAAGGCGGCCTGCACCTTGAGGGGGGCGCGGGCCTTTTCCCCCCTCAGGGTCACGTAGCGGTACTCCAGGAGGGTATCGGGGTGGGCCCGCCACTCCTCCTTGGGGATCTCCACCGGGGTGGGTTCTAGGGCGGGGGAGAGGACCTCCAGGTCCTGGGCCTGGACCTCGAGGCCCCCCGGGGCCTTGGGGTTTTCCACCACTACCCCCCGCACCCGTAAGGAGGACTCGGGCAGGGGAAGCTTCCTTCCCCCCGTCACCACCTGCACCACCCCGCTTCGGTCCCGGAAGAGGAGGAACTGCACCTTGCCCAAATCCCGCCGCCAGTGGAGAAAGCCAAAAAGCTCCACTTCCTCGCCCACGTGCCGCTTCAGGTCCTTCACCAGTACGCGCATCCTTCCCTCCTAAGCGTTGGCCCCCCCGGCCATGGGGGACCGGGGGGGCCAGGTGCATCGCCCCCCAGCTAGCCGTTGTTGAGAAGACGCGGGCGCATGTTGGGCCTAAGTTTAGGGGGTTTCCCCCTCCCGGTCAAGCCGCTCAAAGGCCAAGACGAGCTCGGGAAGCCGCTCGGGCTCGGCCACGGCAAAGAAGTTCTCCTCCACCTCCAGGCGGGCCGCCCACTCCCCCGCCACCCCGGCTAAGGTCCTGGGGCCCGCTTCCTCCCGGAGGAAGCGGCGCCGCCTTAGCCTTACATCCCCCCCTTCCCCGTAGAAGACCTGGTAGACCACCCCGCCCCGGCGCTTCTCCGCATACCACCCCCCCTCAAGGGGGCTCACCTCGTAGCCCAGGGCTTTAAGGGCTTCCATCCAGGACCTCCAGGGCCTCGGGGCTTTCCAGGACGATCTCGTAATACCCGGCGTAGAGGACGATGCGCCCCTTGGCCCGCACCCGCTTGCCCAGGTAGCTTTGGGGGAAGGGTTGTTGGAAGAGGCCGTAGCTCCGGGGGAAGACCACCAGGCGCAGGTCCCTTTCCCCCGTGCCGAAGTGGAGGAAGGCCACGGTGCCCCGGTCCTCCACCCGCTGGATCACCCCTTCCACCCAGGCCACCCGGCCAAAATACCTGGGGGCCTCCTGCCAGGGGATGACCCCTTCCACCTCGGGGAGGGCGAAGGGGTTCTCCTTAAGCCCCGCCTGGAAGTCCTTTTCCATGGTGGCGAGGAGGCGGGCGAAGGCCTCGGGGGCTTCCTTGCGGGAAAGGAGCACGGCGAGTTCCCGGTTGGCGTTGAGGGAGTTGGCGCTCAGGTTCAGGCTTCCCAAAAGGGCCACCTCCCCGTCCTTGACCAGGACCTTGGCGTGGACATAGGGGTCGGGGAGGAAGCGCACCTCGGCCCCCGCCGCCTTAAGCGCCTCCGCACCCGCCAGGAAGTAGGTGTCCCCGGGCTCGGCGGGGCTTCCCACCAGGCGCACCCTGACCCCCCGGGCCAAGGCCTCCTTCAGAGCCGCCACCACCTCGGGGTCCGCCATGGCCTGGTGCTCCAAGAAAAGCTCCTTCTTGGCCCCGCGGATGAGGGAGAGGAGGACCTCGCGGGCGTTGCCCTCCTTGACCCCGCCCAGGGTGCGGCTTGGGGCCCAGACGAGGAGGGGCCGGGAAAGGTCCAGGCGCTCCCCCTTCCAGTCCGCCTCAAAGACCCGGGCCACCTCCGCCACCTGCTTGGGGTCGTCCAGGATGAGGGCGTATTCCCGGTTGGCACCGAAGGAGCTTCCCGTGAAGTTCATCGTCCCCACCCAGGCCCGTTTGCGGTCCACCACCACGCTCTTCTCGTGGACGAAGACGAAGCGGAAGGGGGTGGTGAGGCGCACCTCCACTCCCCGTTCCTTCAGGGCCTGGTAGACCGTGAGGTCCGCCCGCCCCCCTGAGGGCTCCCGCTCCAGGAGGACCCGCACCTTAACCCCTCGGGCTACCGCCTCCCCCAAGGCCTCCACCAGGTCCAGGCGGCTTGGGGTCCAGAGGTAGACCTTGACCAGGATCTCCTCCTTGGCCGAGCGGATGAGGTCCAGGAGGGGTTCTACCCCGTCCTCGGGCTCCACCACGAGCCGGGGAGCCGCCAGGGCGGCGAGGAGGAGGAAGACCAGGGCAAAAAGGAGCCTTCGCATCACCACCCAAAGCATACCTGGGCGTTTCGGTCCGTGAGGGCTTCCGCCTCGGCGAGGCTTAGCCCCCGCACCTCCGCAAGCCGCGCCAGGGTAAAGCGCACGTAGTGGGGGCGGTTGCGCTTCCCCCGGTGGGGCTCGGGGGGGAGGAAGGGGGTGTCGGTTTCCACCAGGAGGCGGTCTTCGGGGAGGCGCCTCGCCACCTCCCTTAGGGGTTCGTTCTTCCTGTAGGTGAGGGGGCCTGCCAGGCTGAAGTAGGCCCCCACCTCGAGGCCCGCCCGCTCCAAGGCCGGGTGCCCGCCGAAGGCGTGGAGGACCACCCGTTTGGGGCGGTGGAGGCGGAGCCAGGCGGCGAGGTCCTCCTCGGCGCTTCCGTCCTTGCTCCGCACGTGGAGGACAAGGGGAAGCCCCCTTTCTTCCGCCAGGGCCGCCTGGAAGTCCAGGGCGCGCAGCTGGGCCCTTTGGGTCTCGGGGGTCCAGTAGTAGTCCAGGCCCGTCTCCCCGATGGCCCTTACCCGCTCGTGGCGGGCGTGGTGGCGGAGCGCCTCCTCCACCTCCGGGGAGAGGAGGTGGGCGCTCGTGGGGTGGAGGCCGAGGGCGGCGTACACGTTCCCTTGGGCCAGGGCCAGGGTCTTCTCCCAACGGCTTGGGTCCACCCCTAGGGTGAGGACGGCCCGGAGTTCCGGGAGGTGGGCCTGCACCTCCGCTAGCTCCCCGGGTTCCAGGAAGTCCAGGTGGGCGTGGGTATCGGTCACGGGGATAAGCTTAGCCCAAAGGCCTGTTTGCGGGGTTACACAGGCCCCCCTCTGCCCCGGTAGGCTATAGGGGGAGGCCCCTTATGAAGCGGCTGGCCCTGCTTCCCCTTCTCCTCGCCGCCTGCGCCCCTCTCCTTTTGCGGGTGGACCCCGAAAGGCTTCCCGACCCCAAGGATTGGGACCCGAAGCCCGCCCCTTTGGAGTGGTGGTACGCCTCGGGCCACGCGGAGCCCTACGCCTTCCACTTCGCCTTCTTCAAGGCCTACGCCCCTCCTTCCTACCGCATCCTGGGCCTGCCGGGAAGCCTCTTTGGCGCCTTCCACGCCGCCCACCTGGCCCTCACCGACCTGCGCACGGGGGAGAGGCGCTTCCTCGAGGTTTCCGACCAGGACCTCCTGGCCCCCCGGGGCCGGGCGGAGCCTGGGCCCAGGCTGGAGGTGGGGGGTTGGCGCCTGGAGCGGGAAGGGGAAGACTTCCGCCTCCTGGCGGGGCCGCTAGACCTCTTCTTCCAGCCCCAAAAGCCCCCCGTGGTCCACCCCCCGGGCTACTCCGGCACGGAGGCCACGGGGCGGATGTACTACCAGTCCTACACCCGGGTCCGGGCCTCGGGCAGGATTCTCGGGGAAAAGGCCGAAGGGGAGGCCTGGCTGGACCACCAGTGGGGGGAGCAGCTTTCCGGGGTCCAGGCCACCTGGGACTGGTTTGGCCTCCACCTCTCCGACGGCTCCGAGCTCATGGCCTACCAGGTGAAGGACGCCCAGGGCCAGGTGGTCCAGGTCCTGGGGAGCCGGATGGACCCCTTGGGGTGGGTGGAGGCCTTGGACCTCGCCTTCGTCCCCTTGGAGGTTTGGCGAAGCCCCTCGGGCCGGGTCTACACCCTGGCCTGGCGCCTCGAGGGGCCAGCGCTCTCCCTAACCCTCAGGCCCCTCTTCCGGGAAGGGGAGATCCTCTCCCGCACCACCCGGGTGGCCTACTGGGAAGGCCCCGTGGCGGGGGAGGGGTGGCTGCAGGGCTACCCCGTGCGGGCCCGGGGGATGGGGGAGTTTGTGGCCGGGACCTTCCGCCCGTAAATGCGCGTGTTATACTAAAAGAGGTTTAGTGCGTAGGTGATATTTATGGGTTTACGCGTGCTCGGCGTCAACGCATCGGCACGGACGGACGGGTTTACGGCGGAGCTTTTGGACGAGGTTTTGGAGGCGGCCAGGCGCAAGGGAGCCACCACGGAGCGCCTGGACTTGGTGAAGCACCCCTTTCCCCTATGCGCGGGGAACTACTCCCAAGACCCTTCCTCCTGCGGTCCCGAAACCTGCGTGCAGGGGCCTTGGGACGGGTTTGGCAAGGTGGCGGAGCGGATCCTGAACGCCGACGCCGTGGTCTTCGCCACCCCCGTGTACTGGTTTAGCGTTTCCGCCCGGATGAAGGCCCTCTTGGAGCGGATGACCTCCATGGAAAACCAGGGGCTTCTCAACCTGGGCAAGCCCATGGCCCTCCTGGCGGTGGCCGAGGAGGAGGGGGCGAGCCAGGCCTTGGCCCAGATGCTCCTGCCCCTTTCCTACATGGGCTTCGTCCTTGCGCCCTTGGGCCTCGTCTATGCCCACCGGCGGGGGCTTGCTACCTTCAAGGAGAACCCGGAACTGGTGGAGGACGCCCGCATCGCCGGGGAGAACCTGGTCCTCATGGCGGAAAGGCTCCGGGGGGCCCCCTTCCAAGAGCCCCTTCCGAGCTACCTCTACCGGGTTCCCCGCCTCCCGGGGGTGGCCGCCGACTAGAGGTAAAGGGGTTCCGCCCCTTCCTGGGCGAAGGGAAGGAGCTCGTAAAGGGCCCGGGGGTCAGGGGGTGGGTCCAGGAGGAGGCCTTCGTGGGGAAGCTCCTCCGCCTTGAGCTTCCTGGGGGGGGTTATCTCCACCGGCCTCCCTTCCCGCTTGGCGTAGGTGGCCCCGTAGTAGAGCCGGTTCCTTGCGGTGAAAAGGGGGGTGAGGGGCGGTCCCCCTTCCGCCAGGAAGGGCCAGGCGGCGGCGAGGAGGGAGCTTACCCCATGGACCCTGGCCCCTTGGGCGAAGGCGATGCCAAGCCCCGCCGCCAGGGCGATGCGGAGGCCCGTGTAGGAGCCTGGGCCCGTGCCCAGGACCAGGGCGCCGATCGCTTCCCTCTCCGCCCCCACCTCGGCTAAGACCTCGTCCAGGAGGCCAAAAAGCACCTCCTCGTGCCGCCTTCCCAGGCGCACCACCCGGCCCACCCCCTCCTCCCCCCGGAAGAGGCCCAGGGCCAGGTAGGGGGTGGCGGTGTCCAGGGTCAGGGTCCACATGCTCCCCATCCTAAGGGGGTTGGTATACTCCGGCACGGGATGCGGGGGTACCCGTTGCACCTTCTCCTCTCCGTGGGGGTCCTTTGGGCCTTGGCGGTGCTGGCGGAAAGGCTTGGCTTTGCGCCTCCCTTTTGGGTCCCCCTTGGGGCTTTGGCCTACGGCGCCTTCGCCCTCTATGGCCTCCGCTTTGGCCTCCGCCATGCGCTCTTGCTCTTGGGGCTTTTGGCGCCTTGGTTTCCCTGGGCCGCTTTCCTCGTCCCCCTCGCCTTTGCCCTCCTCTTCGGGCGGCGCATGGGGGAGAGGGAGCAGGCGGCCTTTTACGGGTGGGCTTTGGTCTGGCCGGCCCTGGCGCTTTTATTGGTCTGGCAGGTCTTTCCCACCTTCTACGCCTTTTACCTGAGCCTTTTTGAGAAGGTGAACTTCCTGCGCCCGGCAGCCTTTGCCGGGCTTGAGAACTACCAGATCCTCCTCAGGGACCCGCTTTTTTGGCGGGCCTCGGGGAACACCTTTTGGTACGTGCTCTTCACCGTACCCACGGGGCTTCTCCTGGCCACCGCCATCGCCATCCTCCTGAACACGGGGGTGGCCTTCCAGGGGTTTTACCGCACCCTCTACTTCCTCCCCTACATCACCGCCCTCACGGCGGCGGCGGCGGTGTGGCGGTGGATCTACCACCCGGAGTTCGGCTTCTTGAACTGGCTTCTCGGCACCCCGGGCCTGGACTGGCTCAATACCCCCACCGGGGTCTTCGCCCTGCTCCTCAGGCCCTTGGGCCTCGAGCCCCAGGGCTTTTGGGCGGGGCCGAGCCTCGCCTTCGTGGCGGTCATGGCCATGAGCGTCTGGCACTTCCTGGGCTACCAGGTGGTGATCCTCCTGGCAGGGCTTCAGGCCATCCCGAAGGAGTACTACGAGGCGGCGGAGCTGGACGGGGCGAGCTTTTGGCAGCAACACCGCCTCATCACCTGGCCCCTCCTTTCCCCCACCACCTTCTTCCTCTTCACCTTGGGGATCATCGGGGCATTCCAGGTCTTCACCCAGGTCTACGTCCTGACCCCCACGGGGGGGGTCTTGCAGGACACCCTGACCCTGGCCTTTTACCTTTACAACAAAGGCTTCCGCGATTCCGACTTCTCCTATGCCAGCGCCATCGCCATGGTGACCTTCCTGATCATCCTGGTCCTGACCCTCGTGCAACGGCGGATTTTGGAGCGGCGGGTGAACTATGAGATTTAAGGCCTCTATCCTCCTGGTCCACCTTCTGCTCCTCGCCGGCGGGCTCTTGATGGCCTTCCCCTTCTACTGGATGCTGGCCACGAGCCTCAAAAGCCCCCAGGAGGCCCTGCAGGCAAAGCCCATCTGGGTGCCGGCGAGGATGAAGCCGCAGAACTGGCTGAAGGCGGCGAGGCTTGGGGATAGCCCCTTCTGGGGGGGGTTGGGCCCTGGGCGGAGCGTGGAGCTCGCCTTCCCGGGGGAGGAGGGGAGGCCCCCGAGGGCCTTCGTGCCCCGAACCCCGGGGGCCTTTTTTGACCCGGTGGCGGACGGGACCCGGGTGGAGGTGGCCTACCGGGAGGGGGCGTGGCGGGTCCGCCTCACCAACACCACGGAAGGGGCCTTCCGGGTTCTCCCCTTGGTGGTCCTTTGGCCCAAGGAGGTGCCCCTTTCCCCGCCCTTGCCCCCCGATGCCCTCCGCTCCCAAGGGGAGGCGTGGCGGCTAGAGTGGGTGAACGCCGTGCCCGGGGCCTTGGGGTACGTGTTCCACAACTACCTCGAGGCCTGGCGGGCCGCCCCTTGGGGCCGGTACTTCTTCAATAGCTTCTTCACCGCCCTGACCCAGGTGGGGGTGGGGCTTTTCCTGGCGGCCTTGGCCGCCTTCGCCCTGGCCCGGGTGCCCTTCCCCGGCAAGGAGGGGGTCTTCGTCCTCATCCTCGCCACCCTGATGGTGCCGGGGGAGGTCCTCCTTATCCCCAACTACGTCCTCCTGGCCCGGCTCGGCTGGCTGGACACGTACTACGCCCTCATCGTGCCCTGGCTGGCCTCGGTTTTTGGCATCTTTCTCCTCAGGCAGTTCTACCTCTCCCTGCCCCAGGACCTCTTTGACGCCGCCCGCATAGACGGGGCCGGGTACCTCACCCAGCTTTTCCGCATCGCCTTGCCCCTTTCCCTGCCGGGGCTTGTGTCCTACGGCATCTTTACCTTCCTGGGGGCCTACAACGCCCTCCTTTGGCCCCTCATCGTCACGCAAAGCCCGGAGATGCGCACGGTGCAGCTGGGCCTCCAGGCCTTTGTTTCCGAGGCGGGTTCGGACTATGGGGCGTTGATGGCCGCCAGCACCTTCGTGATCCTTCCCGTCATCCTGGGCTACTTCGTGGCCCAAAGGCAGTTCATCCAGGGCATCGCCCGCTCGGGGCTCAAGTAGCTGACACGGGCCTGACCCGGGGCGGTATACTCCTAGCCGGAGGTGTGGAGGCGTATGAAGAAGATATTGCCGTTCGTGGCCCTTTTGGGGCTAGCCCTAGCCCAGCAGGCCAAACCCGAGGACGTCATCAAGGAGCAGTGCGCCAAGGCCAAGGTGGTGGCTGAGCTTTGGCACGGGTTCACCGGCGGAGCCCCCAAGACCGCTTTGGAGAACCTGGTGGTGGAGTTCAACAAGACCCAGCAGGGCCGTTGCGTCCGCCCCGTGCCCCAGGGGGGGTACCGGGACCTTTCCACCAAGATCAAGGCCGCCTTCGCCGCCGGGAAGGTGCCGGCCATGGCCCAGGCCTACGAGAACAACATTGCCCTTTACCTGGAGGCCAAGGCCCTCTTGCCCATTGAGTCCTTGGGGGTGAAGCTCCAAGGGGTGAACCTCACCTTCCTGAACGCCGTGCGGTTCAGGGGCATGGTCTACGGCGTGCCCTTCAACAAGAGCATCCAGGTCCTCTACTACAACAAGGACCTCCTGAAGAAGCACGGGGCCAAGGTGCCCACCACCCTCGAGGCCTTCGTGGCCCTGAGCAAGCGGCTTTCCCAGGCGGAAGGGGGCCCCGTTTACTGGTTCCAGCCCGACGCCTCCACCTTCGCCTACTTCTTCTTCAACCTGGGGGGAAGCTACCTGCAAAACGGCAAGCTCGTCCTGAACTCCAAGGAGGCGGTGGAGGCCCTCACCCTCCTGCAAAACGGGGTGAAGGAGGGCTGGGCCAAGGCCATCACCTCGGGCTACATCAACCAGAACCTGGGCTCCGGCCCTTACGCCTTCAGCGTGGACACCTCCGCCGGCTACACCTACTACCGCCAAGGGGCCAAGTTTGACCTGGGGGTGGCCACGCTTCCGGGAAGCAAAGGGCAGGCGGGCTTCGGCTTGGTCCAGGGCACCAACCTGGTGGTCTTCCGCCAGGCCTCCAAGGAGGAACAGGGGGTGGCCAAGGACTTCCTCCAGTTCGTCCTAAGCCCCAGGGCCCAGGCGGTCTTCGCCACGGCCACGGGGTACGTGCCCGTGACCGAGGCCGCCCTCAAGGACCCCGTCTACCAGGGCTACGTGGCCGAAAACCCCGATTACGCCACCATCGTCCGCCAAAGCCGCTACGCCAAGTTTGAGCCCGCCTTGGCCGAGTGGGAGCAGATCCGCTTTGACATCCTGGGCCAGGCCATCAAGGAGGCCATCCTGAACAGGGTGGACCCCAAGGCGGCCTTGGACAAGGCGCAAAAGCTCGCCGAGGACCTCCTTTCCGGCAGGACCCGTTAGGCCAAGGGCCCTTGGACCGCCCGCCCTAAGGGCGGGCGGTTTAGACTTAAGGCATGCCCAAGGGATACCACGACCGCGTGGCCTTCGTGGACCTCTCCACGGGGCGCATCTGGTACGAAAGCTACGGTGAGGGCTTTTGGCGCCGGTACCTGGGGGGTAGGGCCCTTGCCGCCTACCTCCTCCTCAAGCACGTGCCCAAGGGGGCGGACCCCCTGGGGCCGGAAAACGCCCTCGTCTTTGCCCCCGGGGTCCTCACCGGCACCCCCATCTCCGGCTCGGGGCGGAACACCGTGGCCGCCAAGAGCCCCTTGACCGGCGGGTACGGGGACGCCGAGGGGGGTGGCTTCTTCGGGGCTGAGCTGAAGAACGCCGGACTGGACGCCTTGGTGGTCCTTGGCCAGGCGGAAAGCCCCGTCTACCTGCACGTGGAGGGGGGCGAGGTGGCCATCCACCCCGCCAGCCACCTTTGGGGCAAGGACCCCTTGGAGGTGGAGGCCCTCATCAAGGAGGCGCACGGGGGGAATGCCCGCATCGCCCAGATCGGCCTGGCGGGGGAGAACGGGGTCCTCACCGCCAACGTGATCCACGACCTGGCCCACTTCGCCGGCCGGGGAGGCTTGGGGGCGGTGATGGGGGCGAAACGCCTCAAAGCGGTTTCCGCCCGGGCAAGGAAGGAAACCCTTCCCCCTTACCACGACCCCGCCCTCCTCAAGGAGCTCGCCCGGCGCATGGCCAAGGAGCGCATGGAGCGGGCGGCGGGCCTCGTCACCATGGGTACCGTGGGCACGGTGAAGCCCTTTAACCTCCGGGGGGTCCTCCCGAGCCACAACTTCCTGGATGGCTTTTTGGAGGGCGCCGAGGCCCTGGACGGCACCAGCCTGGACGCCCTGGGCATCCGCATTGGCCGGGACACCTGCTACGCCTGCGCCATCCGCTGCAAGCAGGTGGTGAGGATAGAGGGCACGGGCAAGTACGATGTGCGCCCGGAGTACGGGGGGCCGGAGTATGAGGGGCTTGGGGCCTTGGGCTCCACCTGCGGGGTCACCGAACCCTACGCCGTGACCAAGGCCAATACCCTTTGCAACCAGTACGGGCTGGACGTGATCGGGGTGGGGGTGACCGTCGCCTGCGCCATGGAGGCGGTGGAAAAGGGCTATTTGGACGATGAGGGGCTTGGCCTCCGCTTCGGCAACGGGGATGCCCTCATCGCCGCCATTGAGAAGCTCGCCCGCAAGGAGGGGCGGCTTGGGGCCCTTCTGGCCTTGGGGGCGAGGCGGTTGGCGGAGGCCATCGGCCATCCCGAGCTCGCCATGCACGTGAAGGGCCAGGAGGTGCCCATGCACGACCCCCGGTACAAGCGGGCCCTGGGGGTGGGCTACGCCGTGAGCCCCACGGGGGCGGACCACAACCACAACCTCCACGACACCGCCTTCGCCAAGGAAGGGAAGGCTCTAAAGGAGCTCCGCTTCTACGGGGAGGACTTCCCGCCCCTGCCCATTGAGGACCTCTCCGAAACCAAGATCCGCATGCTCTGGACCAAGACCCGGGAGCGGGGCTTCGTGAACAGCCTGGTGCTTTGCGACTTCGTCCCCTGGACCCCCGAGGAGTGGAAGGAGGCGGTCTACGCTGCCACGGGCTGGCGCCTGACCCCTGAGGAGATGCTGGCGGTGGGGGAGAGGACCTTGCAGCTCACGCGCCTTTTCAACCTCCGGGAAGGCCTCTCCCCGGAGGAGGACCGGCTTCCCGAGCGCTTTTTCCAGCCCTTCCGGCGGGGGAACCTCGAGGCCCGGCTGGACCCGGTGGCCTTCCGGGAAGGGGTCTTGGCCTACCGCCGGCTCGCGGGCTGGGAAGGGGGGGTGGACCCCGGGCGGCTTGCCGCCCTTGGCCTAGAGGAGTTCCAAAACGCCCTGGCGTAGGAGGGCGGGCAGGGGCGGTTCCCCCACCCTTAGGAGGGCGTACCTTCCCCGGAGGAGGGCGAGGAGGCGGAGGGCTTTGAGGTGCTTCGCCAGGGCCTCCCGGTAGGCCTCCACCTCCGCCCTCCCCACCCAAAGGGCCTCCCCCGTCTCCACGTCCCGCAGGAGGGCTTCCCCAAAGGGCGGCTGGAGCTCCTGGGGGGAGAGGATCTGGACCAGGACCACCCGCCGGGGGAGGAGCTTCGCCCAGGGCAAGGGGTCCAGGCCGTCCGTGAGGAGGACCAAGGTACCCCTTCCCGCCCCCCAGGCCCCGGGTCTACCCCGCGCTAGACGGGCTTGGGGGTCCTCCTGCCGGGCGATCCGGAGGAGGAGGGAGGCCACCTCCTCGGCGTAGGCCAGTTTCCCGTGGAGGCGCATGCTCTCGCTCTCGTCCAGGTAGAGGCGGAAGCGGGGCCTTTCCGGGGCGGTTTCCAGGCGGGTGTAGAGCCTTCCCGTCTTGGCGTAGGCCCGCCAGTGGACCCGGCGCACCTCGTCCCCGGGGGCGTAGGGGCGAAGCTCAAAGAACTCCCCTCCAAAGCCCTTTCTCCGGGCGAGTCGCTCCCCGGGGTAGGGGAGGTAGGGCTTGGTGGCGAGGCGGTAGCGGGTCATGCCGTCTGGCAGAAGGTGCAGACCCCCACGGGGGGCAAGGGCTCCATGACCTCCTCCCGGCTTCCCTCCCGGAAGACGGTGATCCCCTTGCACCCCTCCTTCCAAGCGGTGAGGAAAAGCTGTTCCACCACCTCCTTGGGGGTTTCCTTGGGCAGGTTCACCGTGGAGGAGATGCTTTGGTCCACGTGGCGTTGCAAGGTGGCTTGGAGGCGCACCCTTTGGAATGGGTCCACGGTGTGCGCCGTGGGCCAGTCGGGGGTGCCGCCTTTGGTGGCCTTTCGGTAGCGCTTGAGAAGGGGGTGCTCCGCCAGGAAGACCTCTCCCCCGGCGTGGCGGAGGTAGGTGAGGGCGAAGATGGGCTCAATGCCGCCCGTCACCCCGGCCAGGATGGAGATGGACCCCGTGGGGGCGATGGAGAGGAGGGCGGCGTTTCTTAAACCTTTTTCCACCTTCTGGATGAGGGCCTCGGGGAGGGCCTGGATGAAGGGGCTTTGGAGGTGTTTTGCGGCGTTAAAGGCGGGGAAGGGGCCCTTCTCTTGGGCCAGCTGGGCGCTTTCCCCGTAGGCCGCCTCCTTGATGCGGCGCATGACCTCCTCGGCGAGGCGGAGGGCTTCCCCGCTGCCGTAGGGGAGGCCCAGCATGGCCAGCATGTCGGCGAGGCCCATGAGGCCAAGCCCGATGCGGCGGCTTCTCAGGGAGGCTTCCTTCTGGGCCCGCACGGGGTGGCGGTTCTTCCCCAGGTCCACCACCGCATCCAAGAAGCGCACCGCAAGCCGGGTGGCCTCCTCCAAGGCGGCGTAGTCCAGGGAGGCGTGGGGGGTGAAGGGGGCCTGGACGAAGGCGGCGAGGTTGAGGCTTCCCAGGTTGCAGGCCCCGTAGGGCTCCATGGGCACCTCCCCGCAGACGTTGACGCCTTGCACCTCCATCCCCCCGTACTGGGCCGTGGCCCAGGTGCGCACCCGGTCCCAGAAGAGGAGGCCAGGCTCGGCGCTGGCCCAGGCGGCCTCCACCAGGAGGGTCCATGCCTCCCTGGCCCGGATCTCCGCCCTGATTTCCTCCCTGGGCGTGGTGAAGGAAAGCCGCCAGGGCTCGTCGGCCAAGGCGGCTTCCAGGAAAGCGTCCGTGGCCCTTAGGGAGAGGTTGGCGTGGCGGATCCTCCTGCGCTCGGGGTCGGTCTTGGCCCTAAGGAAGTCCAGAAGCTCGGGGTGGGTGTCGGCGAAGGTGAGCATGAGGGCACCCCTCCTCCCCCCGCTCGCCCCCATGACCCCGGCCAGGGTGGAGAATAGCTCCATGAAGCTCACCGCCCCCGAGCTTTCCACCCCGGCGTTCCCCACCTTGGCCCCCTTGGGGCGGAGGACGTCGGCGTTGGTGCCCACCCCGCCTCCGTAGGCGAAGGTGCGCATGGCCTCGTCCAGGAAGCGGGCGATGCCCCGCACGGAGTCTTCCCGGATGGGGACGAAGTAGCAGTTGAAAAGGGTGCTCTTCCGCCAGTTGCCGAGGCCGAAGAGGATCCTCCCCCCAGGGACGAAGCGGAAGTCCTGGAGGAGCCAAAGGTAGGCTTCCTCCATCCCCCGGTCCAGCCGGGCGGCGTGGCGGGCGAGGCGGCGCCATAGCTCCGGGGGGGTGGCCTCGAGGGGCCTCCCCTCCCTGTCCCGCAGGGCGTAGCGCCGGAGGAAGACGCTCGCCCTAAGTTCGTCCCCCTCAAAGAACTCCAGGGCCAGGCGGATGGCCTCTTCTTCCCGGTAGGGCTTGGGCACGCCTTCAGTTTAGAGAAAAGCGGGGGCGTGGGGGAGCTATAATGCCCCGGACTTTCCGCCCCTGGGATACATGGCCTCCCCCCCGCCCTCTGGAGGCAGACAGAGCATCGTGGGCGCCAGATGCCCTGTCATGGTAGACAGGTGGCGCGTAGAGCCTTCAAATACCGCCTC